>Ga0160419_100119_pt1 | contig 55231 bp, 60 predicted proteins | sample CelAP2metagpilot_2_FD_108196 | JGI IMG/M metagenome (GOLD analysis project Ga0160419, IMG submission 108196) | Phycosphere-associated microbial communities from Cellana algal ponds in Kailua-Kona, Hawaii, USA - Cellana AP2-4-25 metagenome pilot ...
GGAAAGGGAAAGAAGGGAGGGAAGGAGGAAATGAGATACTTTCGAAAGCAAACTGGCATGTGCCCCTCTCCACGCTACCCAGTTCCATAGCCCCGACGCTACCATCCAAACCAACCACCACTTCTCATACCTTAACTTCCTCCCTTGTCATCCACGGCAACTCGACGAGGCTTCACATCGCTGCTGTGCGACTACGTGCGTACCCCTTGACCACCCTCGGACATGACAGTGCTTAAGTGTGCTCTTATGGCATGCCTCCGCGGTCTTGATAATCCCCTATTTACTGTACTTAGGCGAGAGGTTGCCCCTGTTATTGCAATGGGCAGTCTTTGCCTACGCCAGTGTATTGTTGGAACTTCAATTTTACATGTTTCGGAAGGGGAAGGGAGGGGAGGAGGGAGGGGAGGAACAAGGGATGGCAGTAGAAGAGCTCGAAGCTGTTGTAGTCAAAGAGGAGGGCGATAAGTGGGAAGAAAGGATGGATCCACAAGTCAGAACACTGAAAACTCATGCCACCAGCGCCCCCTCCCCCTCGTCCTCCCCCTCCTCCCCTCCCGCACCACCAACATCATTCCCCACCCCCTTTCTCCACCCCTCCTCCTGGGCCTCGCCCTGCTCCTCCTCACTGTTGGCAGCGTCATCGCCTTGCTCTCCCTCTTCAATGCCGTCCGATCCAGCACAAGTGGCACTGTTTTCATCAAGGTTGTCGGGAGCGGGATCGCATCCCTCCTGCTCGCCGTGGGGTTCCGACGTCAACTAGCCCTCATGTGCAAGACACGCAGCAGCCAAGGACTCTCCCTCGGTCTCCCCCTCCTTGATGTGACAGGGTCTTCCCTCTCCATCCTTGTCCTCTGCCTTGAGGCGAAGGAGGAAGGGGACGACGTGAATGTGGGAGGCGTGGTCCCGTATGCGATTATTGTGGGGTTTCAGGTAGGGCAGGAGGAAGGGAGAGAGGGATGAAGGGAGGGAGGGAGGGAAGGTGCATGGGCTTGTCCCTGTAGGATCAGCCTGGCTCCTCGCTGTTGATCCTGATGCTATATTTGGAGATGAGAGAGGAAGAGGACGATGTAGCTGTAGATATGAGAAGAGATACACACCAGGTGGTCATAATGAGGTGTCAGATAAAAGAGGGAGGGAGGGAAAGAGGGAGGGCAGATTTCACTGAATATGTTCTCGTCTTCTCCTCGTTCTTAAGCTCTTTCTTTCTTTGTCTGCGCATGGGACGCATGTCTGACCCCCTTCTCCTCCCCTCCTCCTTCCCTCCTTCTCTCTCCCAGGTCCTGGTCATTGTCATCGCCTTGGTCATCTTTCCTGATCCCAATCGTTTCACAAGTAACGGATTGAGGGAAGGCAGCTTGCAAGAGTTTTGGCATTTTATCCTGCAGATCACGTGCATGCAAAACCCTTACACAACTCTATGACTCACATATAGGCTGACGTGCTAGAGGACGTCGACCGCACTCGAAACAAGTCAAGCTCAGTACCAGAAAAGCAAAATGAGTGGCGCCGAAGGATCATCATCACTAGGACCCGACGTCTGGAAGGACCTGCTGAACTGGTACGTCTACATAGAGACGTGCTGAACGTGGGCGGGATAAATGTGCGAGAAGATGCATTAAAAACTCTAGACCTTCTCACTTGGTTCCGCCTCCCACCCCATCATAATTAGGACGCTCAAACAGCAAGAAGAAGCATCTGCCGCAGACCCCACTACCATCCCAGCAGCCGTCGGGCCTATTTCACACGAAAAAAAGCAATGGCTAGAGCAGGTGATGGAGGGGACGTTTGTGGACATGGCCACACGCTTGCAAGGGCTGCTGGATGCTTTGGATAAGCTGCCGGACGAAAACGAAGCTGGTAAGGAAAGTGACATAACGCGGACAACGACGCCTTCTCCTGTTGCTGCTGTCGAGCAAGAAGGGCTGACCTCGACAGAGCGCGCCGAGGCGTTGTGGGAGGAAGTACAAGAGCACGTGGAAAATCTCGATTACGCCTTGATGTTTTGCCAGGCGGGTGGCTTGCCTACTCTCTTCCGATTCTTGCTGCAAGCCGCAGCGGCGGCGGAGGACAAGGAAGCAGAGGCAAGGGCGGTCCCAGCGTTGGCGGTATTGGCGACGTTGACGCAGAATAATTTGCCCGTGCAGGAGCTTGTGCTTCAATTTCCGTTCGGGGAGGTGGAAGACAAGGATAAGAAGAGAAGCATCAGCAGCAATACCGGCAGCAGTGTGAGGGGTGTGATGCCTTTGCTGGCCAGTTTCCTGATAAAGGGAGCGGATGACAGCAGCAGCAGCAGCGAACTTAACATTAGGAGGAGCAGTCGCTTTCAAGCCAAAGCCCTGCAGGCTATTTCTTGCATTATCCGCGGCCACAGAGTAGCCGAAGCTGACTTCGTCCAGCACTTCGCTCTCCGTGTTTTTATTGCTGCCTTGCAACCGAGCCAAGACGCACGTGTGCATGGCAAGGCACTTTTCTTTCTTCAGGCCTTGCTAGGGGCGGACGATGCGACACGAGAGAGAGGAGAGGAGCTTGCGTCTTTGCTACCGTTGGTGGTTCCTTGTCTGTTGGTGGAGGAAGATGAAGGGTTGCGACATACCGCGGCGTGCGTGGTCTCAGAGATGACGAATTTATTGGGGGGACCGACGGTGGTATTTGGGAGGGAGGGTGGAGAAGCGTTGAGGGAGGCAATGTTGAAAAGAAGGGATGTGATCGAGAAGTTGGAAGGGGTAGAGAGGGAGGAGGCGGAGGACGAGATGAGGTTCTGGGAAGTTTTGGCGGGAGGAGGGGAGGGAAGGGTATTTTCGAGGGATGGAGAGAGGGCTGGGTCAGGAGGAGGAGGAGGAGGAGGAGGAGCAGCAGCAGCAGCAGCAGCAGCGGTAGAAGAAGGAGAGGCTGAGGACGTGGAGGGTGACGGTGGTCAGGCCGCAGCAGCAGCGCCGGTCTTATTGCTGGCCCCGCCGCATTATTTGAGTGGGGCGAGCAATGCGCCGTAGAGCACCAGATGAAGACAAATAAATAGCGTTAAAATTTCATTGAACGACATTCCAAAAAATAATCAAAGGGAAAAAGCATCTTGTGGCTGGCGCAAGGGATCCCTCTAGCCCTCCGTCTATCAAATATTGACGCTCGTCCCTCTCTTTTACTTTCATCTTGTCATTATTCACTCTCAATAATCATGTGCTCTGGTTTGCTCTCTCTCCCTCTATTCCTCTCGCAAGAGCGGCTTACGCCCCGCCAAAGAGTCGCTTTGTGATAACACAAAACGAAATATTTACCATATTGACTTTCCCTTCCCAAACGTACACACATAACACATAACACACATATATATATACATGCATACACTTATGTATATCATCGAGACCGAACCACAGGACATCCAATGACAATTTCTGTTTCCATTTGTCTCTCTAACCCTCCATCCACACTCACCTTGGCAAATGCCAGAGCACCGCAAGTCCCCTTCCGTCCACGATCTTCGACACCACAATGTCCTCCCCTCCATCACTACATCGTCCACCACCTTTTCCTTTCCCCTGCATGACTTGCTGCTGCTGCTACTTCTCCTTTACAACCGCCCCTTCAAAAAGTCCGTAAACAACTGTAATGCCTCGCGTGGCTTAAAACTCGGCACTGCGTGTCCAGCCCCATTGACCGTCGCATAAACCACCCCATTCTCATACTTTTTCTTCATCCCCGCCACGACCTGGGCTCCACCTGCCTTCCCCTCACTTTCTCCCTTCCTCCCTCCTTCCCTCACGAACCAAGGCGCCCACTCATCGGCAATAGTCCATCCCAACGTCTCAAGCCACAGTTCTGTCCCCTTCGACGAGCAAACCGCATCGTCCTCGCCAGAATACAACAACACCCTCAACGGCTCCCTCCTTCCCTCCGTCCTTCCTTCCACTAGACTATTAAAATCGAACAAAGACCAATCACTACGCTCAAACGTTTCCAGAATCAAAGAAGAGCAGTCTTCCCAGGTAATCCACTTATTCGCGTGGATAGCCCCCTTGACATCCAACCGATTCAAGTACGTAGCACCGTACAACGCCTGGCAGCTCTCATAGGGTAAAGGAGGCGATGTAGGCAAAGAGGGAAGGACGGAGCGACGGGTAGGGGAACGGAGATGGCGATGATGATGAGGGCCGTGTGCTGTGCTACGATTGCCTGCAGGTATGCTTGCTGGCGCTGGTGCTGGTATTGGTGCTGCTGGTGCTGGTGCTGGTGCTGGTGCTGGTGCTGCTACTACTCCAGAGTTGCTCTGCTCCATTTCAAATAACTCCGCCCAGTACTCGTCATTCCCCAGTAAATTAAACCTTCCTCCCCCCATCCCTCCCTCCACTCCTCTCTTAGTCTTATCCCCGGTTAGCGCAGTCGTATTTTTACTCCTCTGTTCAATGCTACTTCTCGTGCTGCTACTGCGATTTCTGCTGCTGATACTCGTCACTTCTTCCCCTGCGGCCAGCAAAGGACAGGGAGGGTAACCCATGCTGTACACGTCATATTCACTCACTGCCTCGAGCACCTCCCTCTGTACTTCCACGCAGGCGGTGGACCCCAGGTGGGGGACTGTCGGCGTGCTTGCACACAGGGCAGTCCATCGCTCATAGAGGTAGGGCGGGAGAAGATGCCGAGAGTGAAGGGTGTCGACTTGGCCGATGAGTTGGAGCACGGGATCCGTGGAGGGGTTGCCAACCAGGAAGCCGCGCAGGTTGAGGCTTTGATGAGGAGCAAGGGAAGGAGGAAGGGCCGCGGTTTCCTCTGCTGTTGCTGTTGCTGATGGTGCAGCTGCAGCGGATGCCTGTATCTCTTGGTTTTTGTCCAGGATGAAACGGGCGAGGAATGGGAGATAATGCCCGCCATACGACTCCCCAGACAAGTACAAGTCACGATTACGCATGTGCGGATAACGATTCAGAAACATTAAAATCACCAGGTAGTTGTCCAGAGCGGCTTGGTCATCCCCAAAGACGAGGTCCTCCGGGTTATCGGTGTAGCTGAAACCGACCGTTACCGGCTGCTCGACGAAGAGCATGTTGGCAACCTTGTTCCAGCTGTAAGGGTTGAGATGCACGGCCTTGCCGTCGGCAGTCGGACGGAAAGGCCCGTTTTCATTCATCAAGCCGAACAGCCCAGAACACCCGGGGCCGCCATTGGTCCAGAAGACGAGGGGTGCCTCGTCGGGCGTCTCCTCCGCCTCAACATACCAGTAGAAGATATTTTTGGTATCAGTGATGGGAAGGTATCCGGAAAATTGACGGAAGTTAAGAGGCGTCGTGAGGCCGGGCAGGCCTAAAATTATTTCGTCAGCGAGGGCTTCAGGCGTGTAACTGCCATCAAAAGGTGGTGGTGGTGGTTGTGGTGGTTGAGTGGACGTATTGTTGATAGTTGGCACGAGCGAAGCTACTGGTACTGGTTGTGGCGGAGTTAGGCCGTCGGCAGCGGGAGCGGGTGCTATGGCCATGGCCAGGGTTCCTTCTGGTGGAAAAATATTTGGGGGAAGGCCATCACCAGCAGTGGCCTTCGCCCTCTTTTTTCTCGGTCCGGGTGGGGATGTACTTTTGTCAATTGTGGCGGGGCTAGAGGCTGAATGGCCGCGGAGGCTGCTGCTTGTCATTGCTTTTGGGTCTGTGTGTTGTGGTCAGGTCCGAGATGGCGAGGAGTGACAAGAGAAGAGGATCAGGCCTTCAGCAACAGCACCCACTCCCTTTACTCCGCTGTCCCCCCCTCCAGCTCCTCCGAAAGGTCTATGTACACGTACCCGCACCTTCCGATGAGGCAGAACAAACTACAGCAAGCATACCGAGCCCCAGCACTGCTGCTGTCCAGTTGCCCGTCGTCCTGGGCGAGCCGCCTCCTCCGCCGCCTCTCCTCCGAAAACGATGCCGTCCCATACGGTCCTGTGACAACACAGGGTTGTGATATGCATGGGTACGAAGGCAGTGATGGCATGAAAGCAAATGTAAGCTGTTTTGAAATTTCCAAGCGTGCATACCATCACAAGTTCAGTTGGCAATTTGGCAGCCGTCATCATCAGGATCAAGGCAGGATATTAACGAGTGTTGGATGCCACATTTCCCAGTCAGGAGCCCACCCCGCTACCCCGCCACCCACTCATCACCTCGGTCAACTCATTTCAAACCACAGGAAGCCCTTGCTCGGCTTTTCAAGCTCGACAAGGAACCCAATAGGCTTTTCCCTCGACCCGCACATACAATCACTTCAACCGGCCAACCGCTGCCTCATCAGCAAGCAGCACACCATGTCCGTCCACTGCAGTAGCCGCAGAAAAAGACCAACAACAACGCACAGTAGCAGTGGCAGCAGCACGTCATTGCCGCTGTTGCTGACGACGACACTGGGCTTGGCTGCGCTCTCCTCTGGCTTTGTCTTACCTACCACACACTTGACGCCCTCGCACAGTTCCTCTACCCCCACCACCACCACCGTCTCGGCCTCATTCGCCGCAAGAATAGCACTCCTGCAACGCGCCTCCTCCACTATCGACAAAACGAGTTCTTCCTCTTCCACCAACACGTCCGATGAACCAGCCCAAGATTCCACCGATTCCCTTGCCTCTCAATTTGAGGCTTTCTACAACCGTGCCCTCGACGGGAAACCAGCCCAGCTCAAGTCCCTCTTCGCCCCCGGGGCGACCTGGACTGGCGTCCCTTTGGCAGAAGGTGGGGTTAGCTTGCAAGATTCATTAGACATGATAGATCAAGGGAGGGCATTTATGATTGAGCCGCGTATGGATGTGACAGGCGCCAGGCGTGACGGCGAGGGAAGGGTGGCAGTTGACTGGCAGCTGTCGGGTACCTGGCCTTTCCCCTACCGACCCCGCGTCCGCGCTGCAGGGACATCCATCGTGACCTTGGACAAGAGCACCGGAAAAATCAAACAGGTGGAAGAAAAGTGGGATAAGCCCTGGTGGCGTGTTGCCCTCGAGCAAGCCTCGCCTCGTCCATGGGACTTGTGGCACTTGTATCTTACCCCTCCGGCGGAAAAGTCACTTTATCGCGTCGTCAAAAAACTGGCAGCGGTAGAGATCCGTGAGTATTACCCTCGGCTGGTACTTGAGTTGGAGCAGCATGATGCCAGACCGGACATTCGGTTTACGGAATTGGCATGGGTGTTGCCTGATTTTGCCTTTACGGATGAGTTGAAGCTGCAGGGGAAGGCACAATATCGAGAAACGTATGTCACGACCAGCCCAGTTGAAAGCTGTGTGGAGAGTGTTGATTGGTCCCCTCCTTCCCCTCAACTAGGGGGCTTGCAAACTGCTTCCAGTGTACCTGCAAAGAGAATTCGGCACCACGTGCCAGTTCCTTCTCATTTAGGGCTTGATCCTGTCTCGAACCGCTTGCCTTCCCCTCCTGTGAAGGGGGTGGAGACGGAGCAGGGGCAGGCTGGGAGGTATGTGCTGCAGCCGACTAGATATATGGCGGTGAGACGGTTTAAGGGTTGGACGCAGACGGACCAGTATGCGACAGCACGACGGTGGTTATTAAAGTGGTGCGCAAAGGAGGGCCTCAAGACGACGAGAAATGAGATGGGCAAGTCGAGGGTATGGGTGCAGCAACATAACATGAAGGCGGGGTTCAATATGGCGGGTGCTTTCTGTCTAGGGATTTACGAACAGCCGAGTTATTCGGATTGGGGCGAGATTGCGGTGGAGGTGGTGGAGGAGGAGGGTTGGGCAAGAGGGAAGCGGGAGGGGATATAAGGATAGGCATTGATTGGACAACAAGATGAAGGGAGATGTATTCTATAAGGCTAATGCGACGCCAAATATGTGGACGTGAGGTTGCCAAGGTGGGGAAAGGAAAAAAAGAGGCAGCAGCAGCTGAAGAAAAGTAGAGGTTCACACGGAGAACCAAAGTTGGCTTTTAAATAACAGCATATTACGACGAAGCAAATCAAGTGGACGGGAGATTGTCAAACGTTCAAACGGCGTGTCTGTTTTATCTACGTGGTTGTCAACGAAAAAGGAGAGCACGTCAATCTCACTCTGTAGCCCTCCGTAAGCACTCACACTCACACACTCACCACCGCTTCCGATCGAATCATATCAATATCGCTCTATATCTATCTCATTTACATCCCTTCCTCCGCAGGCGTCCGGCACACCAACTCGTCTACAGCATGAATCGGCCCGGACAACTCCTCCCAGATCGCTTTGTACACCACCTGCTGCCGCTGCACCCGATTCTTCCCCTCAAACGCCGCCGAGATCACACGCAAAGCAATGTGGCTTCCATTTGGGTCGTCATTCGAAGACTTGACCACCAATTCTACGGGTGACAAGGCCGCTTGGATCTTGATACGGCAGGACTCCACAGCCCCCACCTCGCCCGCTACGGCACCATCGGCGGCTGCTGTCAATGAGGTTCTCGCTGTCCGGCGGAAGCTAATGAGAGATGAGGAGGGGGAGGCCACAAGAAAGCCTTGGCATGTAAGGGCCATGAAACAGGCGAGGAAGAGTAGCAGTACAGACGAAGGTGAGCGGCGGCAGGGCATGGTCATGGTGCTTTGTATCTTCCAGGTTCGACAGAAGCGGCTTGCTGAAAGGGAGAAGCAAGAAAGCGGCCTGTGCGTTGGGAGAAATGAAGAATGTGAAGAGAAGAGTGAGGGTAGAGGTGGCGTGGTTGCTGCAGCGCTTGCAGTACTAGGCAAGCAAGACAAAGAAGGCGACGCGTATTTGTGATGGGATGGACTCGGAGATAGCTTGGCGCGCTTGTTGGCGACGTACGGCATACGACGACAGCGATTTCACCACCCAACGGCGCTAGTGCCTGTGCGTCCCTCTTCAGCGCTCCCCATCTACTTGTCAACGCTGGGACGTACCATCAGCTTTCGAATCTATGCACGCCGTGAGACGGCGAGATGGCAGTTGGTTGCGTATGTGGAGGACGCATGGGAGTCGTAACCGTGGCGGCCCATCTTTGCTTGTTCGGTCCGCACTTGAGTGGCGTCGATCGTACTGGCTGGCACTCTCTGGCCATTGAGGCAGAAAAGACAACAAGACACACACCCTGCAAAGGAGCTATTTGTTCATAGCGCTTCAATCTAGCTTGGCTTTCCCATCCCATTACTTCCTGTCTACCACACACCCCTACATAGGTTTGTGCTTCCCCGGGACGACGACGTCAAGACAACACTCTCGCTCGCCCACCCGCAACTAATTAGCCTTGACAGGAGACACGCACGCCTACATACAATCCCATAAATCCAGACAAGTATGGCACACCGCATGGAGTCACGGCAGTCGAGGCTGTCGCGCATATCGTCGCGCACCGACACGGAGATCTTTGACGACGGCAAGGGGGAGAAGCGGTAGGTCTTGGGTTGGGTTGGTGGGGGGACCCGGCAGGGGGAAGCAGGGCGAGGGAGGTGACACGACGTGATTTTACAGTGGAATTATTCCAGCTTCCTGTAACAAATGAAACTGGTTCTGTATGTGTATTGGTAGTCGTTGTGCATCTTGTTGTACTTCTGCGAGTTACCAATGCGTTTCCATGCATCGTCCCTCACACGCACGCTCAAACCCACGACCACACCCGCACAGGCACACCATCTACTACATGAATATCGAGGTGGGCCGTAACAAGTACTACTTGCGGAAGCGCTACACCGAGTTTCTCATGCTCCACCAGGTACGTTTTCGTCTGCACTTCTTTCCTTCTCCTTCTCTTTGGTCCTTTTCCCCTGTTTCATATCAAGTCACCATTCCATCCACCCTCACACAGAGACTCTGCGAGCAGCAATACCCCGAAATTGAGGACTTTGACTTTCCTATTAAGGTCTGGTTCAACAATTTCTCCGACGGTGTCATCGAATACCGGCGCACGCGCTTCGAGGCCTACTTGACCCTGCTTCTGGAGCTAGTCAACAAGTACCCTCCCCTCCGTAAGGAAGTAGAGAGCTTCCTCGGCGTACCTTCTGTCATTGATCCCCCGAAGAAATATCCTAAGACCCCAGTCCCAGGCCGCCGGGCGATCCAGAAGCCTGCAGGGCTCCAAGACGACCCTACGGACTCCTCTTCTTCCACTGCTTCTGCTGTTGCGCCTGCCGCAGGTCCTATTCGTTCATCTTTCCTCGCCCGAAGACGTTCATCCAACTATGGAGATGATGATGGAGCTGCCGGGCTTGGGCGAGACAATTCGCCCACGGTGGTGACGGCGGGTGTGCGGGTCACCTCCCCCACTCCAGTGGAAAGCAGTACTGTGGCGGCTGCGTGCTCCTACACGTGTACGACAACCATCTTGGCTTATCTTTTTCTGTACATCTTCATTGTATTTTTGCTGGCATTGGCTGCGGCATTAGAGCCTACTCATGCACGGGTGAGCGCTCTGTCGATACTGGGCTTGTCTAGCGTGGCTTCCTTGGTGGTTATGCGCGCTTTTTCGACTGCCTCGGCGCATGACGCCAGCAAGCACTCTGAGAGTGGAGAAGGGAGAGGAAAGCGTGTATAGATAGGGAGAGATCGGGAGAAATCGTGTATGGCGGTACATACATGTATGAGAGTATGGGAAATGGTTTGGTGCATATTGGTTATGTGTAAATGTGTACTATTTAATGAAAGAAGTGAAAGAGGGTGTGCGAGTTGATCGTGTCCAGAGGGAGTGTCATACCCAAACAAGAAGTTGCAGAGGGACTTGGCTGTGTTAATTAAAAAGCATTGGTACAAATAGAAAATGAAATTGAAAGAAATTGATGTCTACAATGACTTTTGTTTCGCTCCTGGGCCCTAATCTACTCTGTGGACGGCCGATACAAATGACGAACAGTACGTACGCCAAAACCGTTTCGACTCTTTTTACAATCCCCCTCTGCTCTGGTTGCCCACACCACCGCTCTCACTCAAATTCAGTCCCACTCCCACGCAATTCTCGCACAGATAAGTTAAGCTGCTCGCGGTTTTGTTCGGGAGGAAGAGGGCATGGAGCAAGCGAGAGCGAGAAGTGAGGCGAGGGAGAGAGACGTCATGGCGCCACGGGACTTGGCTTTGCGCTGGTCATACGCATTGTTCAAGGGCTCTTGATGTCATGGAAGATGCAGACATGCGGAAAGGGTGTGCACGCGATTTGGGATATGAATGTGTGCAGGGAGAGTGAAAATCACGCGACTGGCAGGCTAGATTTCTCGACGCACCCCCACCCGCTGTACCACCACAGTTTCCAGACTTGCTCATGTGCCTTCTTCAGGCTATGATGAGGCATCGCTGCATCTTGCGCTATACGTTTCCACTCCGCTCCCTCAACATCCACGCATGCAACCCAACCATACCACAGAAGCAAAAGACAACCCCACCATGCCGGCCGCGACCACCTCTTTGTGAGCGCGTATGTCGTCGTCGTCGTTTCATCACCAGCAACTGAGGGAGGAAGAGCAAGAATCCTTGGTAGCTTGACAAGGGGAAGGGAGGGAGGAGAGGGAAGGGAGAGGGAAATGACGATTAATCTCTGGACCCTCCTTTGGTCCTGCGCCCGTAACGAAGAAATGGATTAGTTTTCGAGGAGACGAACATGCGTCGCCCTCTTTGCCGCTGCGTCTCGTGCCCCTTTTTTTAATGACACAAGGGCATGCAGAGTGTGAATGACCATGAGGTGGCGAATCAGCGACTCGCTATGCTTGTCATCCACTCCCGGATTAGTCAGCGCCTTTCCCTCCATGGCGTATGGACAGACGTGTCGATGATTGTTACGCGTGGAAGTGAACATGATTTGATGGAGAACAGAGATCATCCCAGCCGCCCCATGTCGTCACACGCATGACGTGCATCCTTTCACTCGTGGTTGAAGGACGCATGCAAAACTGCTTGATCTGTTTCAACTCTTATTAGAATTGCGTAGAAGATTAGAAGAGCCTTTGCGTTAATGCCACGGTGCATGATGGATGACGTGCGAATACTCGTGGCCATCGTCTTGTATGTATGCCTTGGGCGATCCTTCGATTCCATCGCACTCATAAACCCCTCCCTCGCCTCTCTCCCTCCCTTCACCCGTTTTTACCCGCCCATAGCTCCTACGCCCGCATCAATCCCACCCCACGGCCTCCTTTCCTGCCGCCGCCATGGCTGAAATCTTTGAATCCTACGAGGACGAGTTCCGCTCCCTCGCCTCAGACTGCCAGAAGAATCTCTCCGACCTGCTCACTTACGAGACGAACCGCGACAAAAGGATGGCCCTCCTCCAACTAGCCACCCCTCAAGGTGAGTAGACACAGCAGCAGGCATATGGCGTACTGGATGGAAGTGGGGCAGTAGAACAGAATTTTTCATCTATGGAGGGGTGAACATGTGTACCCTTGTACCCTCCCTATCTCCTTCTCTCCCTCCTTTCTTTCACGTCGTATTGTCGCTGAAAAAAGGATATAAGATTGTGGGCCTTGACTTCATCTGCCCTACTGTCTCTTTGATTCCCGTTCCTTCTTCCCTCCCTGCCTCCCTCCCTCCCTCCCTCCCCAGTCGCCCAACTGGAAGGTATCATCAAGCAAATGAAGGTGGAGGTGCGTTCGCAAGACCCCGCCACCAAAGCTGCTCTCAGCATCAAGGTTCAATCCTATGAAAAGGCCTTGGCAGGGGTGAAGAGTGACTTGGGGAAGGCCCGCGAGAGGGAAGAAAAAGATGCCCTGTTTGGGGGGGGGCGTGCTGGCGGAGGGGCAGGGGCGATGGCGCAACGCCAGAGGTTGTTGGAGACAAATGAGCGGCTGGCGAATCAAAATCGAACGATCGAGAATGCAAGGAAGGTGATGGCAGAAACGGAGCAAGTTGGTAGGTGAGAGAGGGAGGGAGGGAGAGGGAAAGCGGAAAAGAGGGAAGGACGATAGAAATTTAGATTTCAGTGGCGGTAGCAAGACACGAGCATCATTCAATTATTATCACATCGTTATGTTTTTTCCGACCATCCAGGCATTCAGATCGGGGAGGAGCTGGATTCAAACAGGGAGAAGATTCAGAACATTCGCGGCAAGGTGAGATGAGAGATACGCGGAGATGTGTCAGTCAGGGGGGGGGGCATGGCCCATGTATTTGGTTGGCGTGCATCCCTTCCCTCTTCCGTCGCGTCTGGAATGCGAGCAGGAATGTATGACCTCACTCCACAGCAACACGATTTCCCACCTTTTCTCCTCCTTCCCTCCCTCCTTTCCTCCTTCCCTCCCTCCCTTCATGTTTTTTTCACAGGTGAGCGAAGTGCAGGGCCTAGCCGGTCAGGCGAAGAAATTAGTCAAGGACATGGGAAAGCGATGGTTCTAACCCGCTCACGCACTATACGTATATATATATATATATATATAATATATATATATATTATTCCTCCTCTGAAGAGCCGTGCTGCTGCTGGCGGATGGATGGGAAGGGAGGAGGGCAAGGGCGCGACGATGTCGTTTTCGCCTCCCCCCTCTCCTTCATCGTTTCCCAAGCTCACTTATGCGTGTAAAATTTTGTGCATATACTGTGCCTGTGCGTTTTTTGATTGCACAAGCGAATCGTACATGACCATCTTCAACCCACCGTCCGTCCTTCCTCCTCTTCCTCTCCCTCTCCTTCTACCTCTTCATCCATCCCTTCTTGAATCCAGGTCTCGGAGGTGGGTGGACTAACCAACACAGCCCGGCGACTCATTTCCAATATTAGCCGGCGAGAAACTCAGCAGAAAATGCTATTATGGGGCGTGGCGGGTTCCTTGTTTATCGCTATTATCCTCATCATTTATTACTCGTCACGGTAGAGAAGCAGAGGGGAAGGGAAGGAGGATCGAGAGAGGGTGAGGCCTTACATGATCGTATACCTTAATCTTTTCAATAATTCAGGTGTATTCTCGTGACCTGCATGTAATACAAAAGCAACTACAGGAGGGGTTGTACAAAAGAAAGATAAATTAATGAGATTGCGCGACAGGACACGAAATGAATTTGTCGCAGGGACGAGGAGAGAGGGAGTAAGAAATTGCGGAATGTCACCCGTCTATCCTTAGAGACACGGTAAAACCGTGATTTTTTTCTCTCCTCATGAGGATAAAACGACCCCTCATGCACCAAGCCGACCGAGGGCACTCGGAACACGTTAGACCTCCTGGCTCACACATGTTCGTGTTGGACCGCCTTCCTCCCTTCGAATACAAACATTAATTTTCCCCCCACCTCCGATCACTACTCTATCATTTTTGACCTGCGTCGCTTACCACACATGTCGTCACATGTCCCACACTCAGCTTCTTCCATTCGATGGCCTGTCCCGAGGCCGGGCCACGGCAACTTGAAGCTCTCGGGCGATGGCGGCGATACGATGGGCATGATAAGATGACCCCTTGCTTCGATTCAGGCATTTGTCCCACACATCAAACCCATCCCAGACATAGCACAACACAGTCATCATCATCACCACTATGGTGAAACATCGTCGCCGCTCCTCCAACTCCTCTTCCTCTTCCTCCTCCTCCTTCAGACAAAAAAGCTTTCCAATTTTGATGGGTAATCCCAAGATGGCTTGCACCCTGCTTCGCATGCCCGGGGAAGACATGCCTTTGCCGCCCCAAGAAGTTCCGAGCTACTTCTACAAAGAAGAAGTGATAATCAAGGACGATGAGGATGAGCAGAGCGAGAAGGATGAGGGAAAGAAGAGTTCCCGCGATGGTAACAAACGGCGTTACCGACCTCGGCCCACATACAGGTGGGTTTTGGAAGCGCTCGAGACGCAACTACATGGAACAAGTAGTGCCATCAAAGCGAAAGATGGCTCTGCATATTTTATTTTACGTGTAGACGAGCAAACTCGCGACACGTGCCTGGTGCCCTTGACAGAAGTCATCATGCTCAGGCAGACTGCGCGCGATGGAGAGGACGAGGAAGAGGGGGAGGAAGGGGGGAAGGGAGAAGAGAGACGCAAGGCAGCCAAGGAATTCATCGAGCATGGCAATCGATTTGATCAGCGAGCAGAGGCCTGGGCGAAGAGGTATGGGAGGAGATTGGTGGATGTCTTGAATGTAGGCGGAGGGGACGATACGGAGGACGAAGACGGGGGCGGGGGAGGTGCGAGGAAGCGGAGGAGGAAGAGTGGGAGGAAGAGGCCGTGGCAACGCACATATCGCGTGGATGAGGATGCAGATGCAGGAGAAATGGATCATAATCCTTCGACGAAGGTGGGAACAAGCTACCAGGACGTGTTTGGGTTGATGGAGGGGGGAGGGAAGAAGGGAGAGGAGAGGGAGGCGTTAGCGGTTGCATTTGAGACTGTTGATACGGGGGGGGATGTCCCTGATGGTGCGGACGAAGGATTTGGGGCGCCTGAATTTGGAGATGAGTACTGTCAACCCGAGCACAGGGTGGCGGCGAGGGAGGTGGAGGAGGGTGGGGAATGGAGGGGGGGGGAATGGCCGGGGGAGGAGGCGTTGTATGAGGAGGAGAGTGGGATTGACGGGTATAGAAGCGAAGAGGAGGAGGAGGAGCAGGAGGAGGAGAAAGAGGAGAGGGGAAAAGAAATTGATGGAGGGGGCGCGGAGAGGAAGAGCGGAAAGTTCGCGCAAAAAGGGCCGGCAACGTTTGAAGTGCGTTTTGCGGGGTTGATGAAAGGGGAGGAGGAGGAGGATCAATATTTTGGGGATGATGATGATAGCGACGATGGAAGCGGGAGTGAAGGGGGAAAAAGGAGGGAATGTAAGGAGGAGGTTGAGGAAGGGGAGAAGAGGAAGGAGGGATGAGGAGTGGAGGTCTAAAGGAAGGCCTACTGGATAAGAATCAGTCTTTTTCTGCTGTTATCCTACGATCCTGTAGAACTATCGCAAACAAGCGAGAATAAGCGTGGGTGCTTGCATAAAAGTGTGAATAAATAAGCAACATAAAACACAGATGGACATACGTGCAACATGGAGAGTGCTACTCTTGGGTCCGTCCATGTTGGTGGGGAAGCGGAGTCGTAGGGCTTCGCGACAAACCTCAAAATTGGAGGTCGGGCATCCGAGGTATCTTGTCATTTTTGTTGCTATTCTTCTTCTTCTCCTCCTTTCTTTCACTCTTCTTCTTCTTCTTCTCCTCCTCCTTCTTCTTCTGCTTCTTCTTTTTCTCCTTTTCTTTGTCTTTGTTGTGGTGGTGGTGGTGGGGTGGTGGCATTATTTGATTGCGGTGGTGAGTTTTGTTTATTTGGTGCTAAACCAAGTTGTCATACTATGTATCTCTCGCACACACACGCACACACCGTCGCTTTCCTTCCTCATCTCTCTCACACACGCTCTCTCTCGTTTCTCTCTCGCTTATCCTGTTAGAGGGCCAGTGATGTTCCTCTCTATCTTTCTGTTTACTGAAGATTTTGCCACAGGTACCGACTGTTGTGACAGGTGTCTCTACTGCTGCCGCCGCTACCACTACTACAACTACAGCTGCTGCGGTGGCGGCTGCTGATACTACTATTACTACTACTACTACTACTACTACCACTACTACTACTACTACTACTACTACCACTACTACTACTACTTTTCCTATTTCTATTATTATTACTGCTACTACCACTACACTACTACTGCTACAATTACTACTACTACCACTTCTACAAATACTGTCACTGCTACAGCTGCTGCAGTGACTGCTGCTGCTTCTATTTGCTCTGATCATCTATCAACGCGTACTCATTTTTGTGCGACTGCAACATCCGGAGAAAGAGCTGGTGGGTATCGTTCGCGAAGATGTGGACCGGATGAGAGGCAACATTGAACGTCTTGGCGTTGTGCACCATCAGCTCTACGTCATCGGAAAATTCCCGCAGAGTCTTGTACTCGGAGTTGCGAATCTTGCGCTGTTAAGTATGGAGGGAGGGAGGAGGCGCGGGAAGGGGGAGGAAGTAAGAGCAAGGCGTCATACGCTGTCAAGCTACGTTCTTTGCCTCCCTCCCTCCCCCTCCTTCCCTCTATTCATTCCTACATTGATTATCTGCAGATTCATCGGCGTCTGGATCACGTCAAAATACTGGGGGATCCCCAAGGCCGCGCAGTTTTCCCTCGTGATGTCAACGTCGAGTGGGTTCTGTTTCCGCCACGTGCCTTTGCCGCGTTTGGCCCGCAATTTCTTCGTGATCTCTTCAGCGATCTGCAGGCGGTGATTGACGAGTGGGTAAGTACGCGTATAGGGTGGCGATGCTTTCAGGTCGAGAGATAACTCAGGTCCTAGAATCTGTCGTTGGGTTCGCTCTCATAGTAAGGATAACCCCCCCAATACAATCCGAAGCCCCACTTCAGCTCATGCCACCATGGTAACGTACCGTCAACACCTCCGGCTGGGTCAAATCGGAGACTCGCCTCTGACCCGTTATCTTAGACACATCCACCTCGGGGGCGGGAGGCAAGACCAATGGAGACGGTGCTCGCACAGGAGGAAGCGCAGGGGCAGCAGCGGCAGGAGCAGGAGCTAGCACTGGGGTGGGCGCCAATATGGGTGGAGCAAGAGTGGGGAGGGAGGACGAAGAAGAGGACTGAGTAAGGACACTTGCTTTGAGCTTAAGCTTTTTCAAGGTAGGCGCTGCGAATGGGGTCGCTGCGACGGTGGCGGCCGATATTGTTGCTGCTTGTGCTGCTGCCGCTGCTGCTGCTGCTGCTTCTGCCTCTGCTGCTTCTGCTGCTCTTTTCTTGGTAGCAGCTGCTCTTTCCTTGCCGGTCTTGGCTTCCTCGGCGGCGACAGTCTCAGAATCTAGAAGCTCGCTGGAGAAGAATTTGCGATAGGTGGGCTTAGGAACTCGGACGGTGGCGCGGGGGGGGGAACCAGGGGGAGCACCTTCCGTGTCGCCTAGGTGGAAAGCTCTCCGGACTTGCTCCTCGGAAAAGCCCTCATATGGCCGGCCGAATGCTTGGGTGGTGGTCATGCTCCTGCTAACTTGGAGAAGAGAGAGGATGGGTTTGGCTTCGACATTGTTGTTGATAGGGTTGTAGGGCGGGGCGCGGTCTGAGGCGGCGTGTTGCTGTAGGTTTGAGGGAAGAGCATAGAGATAGTCGGTCGGCACGGGGGCTGCATACTTGCTGATCATGGCACGGAGCTTGCCCAGCTGGTCCTCCACGATGTGGCTGCGTGACGATGACGGTGGCGATGGCGTGCTGGACGACATAGCTGTGTTGGGAGGGAAGGGCGGGGAAGGGCGGGTGAGGAACTATCATTATGATGCTGTCGCCCCTTGGGCATGATGCGAGGGAAGGAAGGGGTCTACTAGAAAGTCCGGTACTGCGACCGTTGCCTTGCTCAGCCGGCAAACCTCTGTATCATGCAGCGTATGCGCGCTGTATTGTCCCAAAATGTATGTTTATAAAGCCAAGTCAGTTGAGGGCCACCCCAGTTACCGTCGCATCCGTTGCAAATTACTTTCGCTTACGTTCCGAAGTGAAATCACAGCAAACGCTTCCAACGCATCTTCGTTTTTAGTTCATATTACTGGCACTATCTTTCTTTTGTCTATTATCCTGGATATATTCTTCTTGGGTGCGCTGTTCGCTATTAACTGCTGCTGCTGCTGCTGCTGCCTGGATTACTCTTCCTTTTATGGTACCGTACTTACTGACTCTTTTCGTTCTCACTTGCCAAGCTTTCACTATTTACACACATCACCACAACTTCCACTTTTAACTAGCTGGAAAAAAGATAGTTTTGATATCTCTTTCCATCGCTCCTTCTATATCCGCTTCCCTGCCTCACAGACCCTATCTTTGAACTCCACAGAAATCATAGGTCTCGATATCTCCTAGCCCTCTCTCATCCACCATCACAATCATTTCTTAAATTTGTTGGTCAATCCCTGCGAATTCTTTCTCGTCCCCCGCCTTTTTCTCGACCTTACTATGCACTAGGCAAAAAAGTTATACCCACTCTCAAACTTATTCCACCCGTACTTATCAAAGAACCGATCCGACGCCTTCTCCTCTCTTCTACCTGCTCCTCTCCCACCCTTCCTCGCCGGACCCTCTTTCCATGCCTCCGAGTATAACCCTTCATAGCTCGACGCCCGCTTCTCGAGCCTGCCCAGGGTCTCTTTCTTCCATCCAAGCTCCCTTAAGTCGTTAAACACCTCCTCCAGGTCCTCCATCCCCAACCCACCCACCCTCGATCGTGCAGAGGCAAACGAGTTCACCAACGCGTATGCCAGTTGTAAATCAGGAGCAATACCAAATTCCCTCCGCATCTCCCGATATAACTGCATGATTTTTGAGCCCGCATACATGTTATCCGACGCTGCCACACCCTTCACCAAAATGGTGTACGTCACAACATCTGGGATGCCCCGCCTTCTTTCTCTCATCGAGGACGAGAAAGGTAGGGAGGCAGAGGGGGAGGACGAGACGAGTGCGCCATGGGTCAAGTTCCCCTTCTTGAAGTCGTGGAACACCTCCAAGGACCGTTTGATCGCCCCTGATTTAATGAAGGCGAGCAAGAGAGAGTTGACAGCTGTGGTATCAAGCAACAGACCAAGATCGTGCTTCTTGTTCATTAACTCCAGCAATCGATCGGGTCCCGGTAAGATCTCAGACGGTGAGGGCTCGGCGCTCGTGTAGGCAGCATCTAAAGCAGCAGCTTCAGCAGCAGCCACTTCAAGGGGAGGGTCATCTTCCCCTCCTCGCCCTCCCCCACGATGGAGAAGTACACTAGGAAGACGGCTGAGAAGATCGACGGGAGAGCGAGGGGGCGGGAGGGAGCGAGAGGAAGGGAGGGGAGGGATGTAGGCACGGAGGAGGGTGGAGAAGGTGTATTGGTCTGGAACAGGGCCGTCTTCCAACATTTCGAGAAACAGCATTTCGGCTTGGCGGATCCGAGGGGGGTCACATTTGAACAGCAAGGCATCTAATAAAGTGTTGCATGTGACCACGTCGGGTGCTACAGCGACAGCAGCAGCACCACCACCAGCTCGAGTAGAAGGATTCGACATCTCTTCTTTCAAGGCCAGCATTGCCTGCACCTTTCCCGCCTTTGCCAAGGCAGCCATCAAAGCATTATAAGTCCACACTGTCGGTCGTACCCCTGGATCTTTTCTTCCTTGCTCTTTCATCATCCCGAACGTCTCAAACACCAACCCCATTTCTCCCACCGCCGCCGCTCCCTGGAGCAAGGCCGTGTAAGTCCTCACATTCGGTTTCAATCCTCCGTTGACCATCTTCTCCAACACCTCCTGAGCCTCTTTTATTTTCCCTCTCGCGGCAAATCCCCCGATTAGGGCACTATAGCCTTCTACAGATGCAGGGACGGAACTACTCTCCAAGATCAACAAGGCTCGTTTCAGATTTCCTGTCTTCACACATCCCGCGACGAGAGTATTTATGGTCACCGCGTCCGGCTGAATCCCCTCCTGCTTTAGATCTCTATAAAGGCTTAAGGCACCTCCAAGGTCATTCGGACACAGTGCCCGCAAAACGATGTTATAGCTGTACAGGTCCGGACGAGGGAGGGCGGGAAGGAGGACAGGCACCGCTTCAGCAGCAGCCGCATAAGCAACTGAGGGTCCCGCACCCAATTTCTCGCCTACATTTGTTTTTAGGCTCGTAGCTACCGCTGCTTCAGAAGCTGGTGCTGACCGTCGTCCACGTGCCATCTCCAGCAGTATTTTTTGGGCCCGGTCCACCGCCCCACACCGTGCCAGAGCATCCAACAGGGAGTTCATCGCCACCAGGTCTACTTTCACCTCACTCCTCTTCTCCAACATCTCGTCCCCCATTTCCTCTACTCGGTCTTTCCACCCCATCCGGCCGTATCCCTTCAACGCGGCACTGTACAAAAAACTGGACTTGGCAATCCCCAACCCTTCCATCTCACCCAGCAAAGGCGCCACTGCTGATAAGGCTCTCGTATTTTTGACGACTGTCAAGCCGCCATCACCCTCAATGCAACACGCCTTTACGGCCAAGAAGAAGAGAAATTCGTCCAGAAGCATACGAGCGGGCCCAGCTCCTCCACCCCTCTCTTGGGATTGCCCGATTAAAAACTGAAGCAAGCCTAATGCCCCCTCTGCATCTCCTGCCCTTGACGACGCCTGCAGAACCCCTTGTACCTCCGCCAATGGCAAGGAATGTGATGACGAGATCAATGCGTCCGTAAAGTAGCATTGCACCACTTCTCGAGCCAAACCCAAATTGCGAGTTGCGTAGGCTTGTGGTGGGCGGGCATGTCGGCAGTGACCCAGAAGGGCGCGATACAGCGCGTCTGGCACGGGGCTATTTCCTTCCTCGGACGACCGCCAGCTTCTCAAATCTTGAAATGCCTTGTCTAGGTTCGTTCCGCTCTGAATCCGCTCTTGCAAGTCAGCGAGCTCAGAGGGAGTGAAAAGCGGGGCTGGGGCGGTGGTACCGGGGCGAGGCCAAGGTGGTGGGGGTGTCCTGCGGGGCATCATCAAAGGAGAACCATCCTCTCCACTCGTATCTGCCGTCAATGAAGAGACTGCCTGGTTGGGCGGTCTTCTTCTTGTCCGTATGGTGGTGGTAGTGGCGGGGCTGGGGCTGCTGAGGCTGCTCCTGGGAGGAGGGAGGAGGAAGGCGTTTTGTATAGAGAGGGATGCCAAGAAGCAGCTTGTGGCGAGGAAGAGGGCACTTAAAGTGCTGGCAATGTCTATTGAAGGATGGGGCCGTCGTGACCGTCTTCTTCTGATGATCATCTTTGCAGTGGTGGTGTTGATAGGGCCGGGAAATGCAGGCAGGGCATACGTTCGTGTGTGATGACGGTGGTGCGGATGGTGACGTGTTGGCTCGGAGAGCTGTTTTAACCAAGAAAATATAGGCGTGCACAGGAAATGTGTCGTGAAGATGCCTATGCATGGGGTAGGATGGGACTGGTGAGTCAAGAGCTGCTTGAAATGCATTGGTCTTTCCGCTCTGGCAACGCAATCTGACCTGGTCCGAGCAGTGAAGGTTGCCTCCAGCTCGATAATCGACACGACAACTTGAGATAGTGTTTGTCGTACTCGTATGGCCTGGCCAGACAGGGAAATGCAAATCCCACCCACCACCTCTGGTACTAATAACCACATCGACTTTTATGTCTCATAAAGAATAATTGTTATTGGTGGATTGTGGGCAAACACGCTTCAGTGATTGTATGGCGTCCCCCAAAGACAGCCATGCCGCCAGCACGATACAGCAGCAGCAGCCCAGCATGTTCTTCTTTGCTTTCACTTCCTGCATCGTATCCTCACAATGACCCAATCATACACGCTTCACAATCCTCTATCCTTGTTCCACAGACTGGATTGCTATCCCGCGGCCAGAAGACGGTCCAGTCACATTATTCAAAGCTGTGATATTCTTGTACTGCTGCTCGCTCTGCTCCTTCCCGAGACGGAATAGGAAATCTTCAAGTCACCTTGGCCCACACCCCCAACTTACGATAGGCGGTGCACCCAGACACACCCGCAATAAATATGCCCGCAAAGGGATGGCTCTTTTCGCCGCCATTAGCGCTGAAGCTAGTGCAACCGTCCGTAAAGGGGGGGATAAAGTCCAGTCGTGGAAAATTCGGAGCTGCTGCTGGCAGGAGGAAGCTGCACCTACTTGTCGTTGCACTGCTGCTGGGCCTCTGTGCGCACGTGATCCACGCAGATGATCCAGTTGTGACAGTGCTGGTCCCGGGCGAGGTTGTAGAAGGTGCCTTGGCGTCCAAGGTACATTGGTCTGGACAGGCCAGGAAGGTTTGGGGGTTGGAAGGGAGGAAGTCGAGCCTGGCTTGCAAGGTATTTGACAGCACGCCGCTCAGTCCTCATTGCTTGAGCGGCATCGCTTCAACAAGGCCAGACACATCTTTCTAGTTCCCTCCATGAATTCCTTACACCTTCCTTTCCTCCTTTCCTCCTTTCTCCCTTCCTGCACAGACGTACCGCTACTTTGAAATCGCCAGCACCGGACACACTTCCCAAGATCTGATTGTGACCGCCACACCATTAGGCGGGGACGTTGATCTCTATATGTCTGTGAAGAACGATCTTCCCTTCCCCGACCACGAGCGATTCGAGTGGTCCTCCACCCACCTAGGGACGGACTCCCTCGTGATTGCTGAGGAGGATCCCAAGAACTGCCGACACCAGCAGCAGCAGCAGCAGAAGCAGCAGGGAGGTGGGTGTACGTACCGTGTGGGAGTTTACGGGTATATTGGAGGTGGTTTTACTTTGCTGGCGAGGTGGAATAGCTCCGAGCCTGTCCCTCTCGCGTTGGGAAGGCCGCAGAGTGATAGCGTCACGACAGGGACTTCTCGCCAGTACAGTTTTAATTTATCCCCCGGGGCGTTGTCGGGGGGAGGGAGGGACGCCAGCACGGGGGCAACGCCAGTGGTGGACTTGGAAGTGCTGCTTCAGCCCCTTGACGGAGATCCGGATGTGTATGTGACGTTGGATGGGAAGAGGCCGACGACCGAGCATTACCAGTATCGAAGCACGGATTTTGGTTCGACGGCTGATAGGATTGTGATGGGTCCGCATGATTCTTTCTTTCAGCGATACTGCCCGGGAGGATGGTGCTTGGTGAGAGTGGCAGTGGTTGGATTTCATGATGCCAGTTACTCGCTGATGCTTTCGGCCTTGTCTGCGCCAATTCGACTGCAGCTGGATCGGCCGGTTGCGACTACACTGAGGTCGGCGCTCGCACAACGGTTTACACTGCCTTGGCCAGAGGGAGGGGCGACAGGAGTGGTGGGAAGTCTGAGGATAACGATATCGCCACAGTCAGGGCCAATACCACGCGTGTATGCGTCATGTAGGACGGCTTGGCCGAATGTGACCGTCAATGATTGGAAGTGGGAGGAGAATTCGGCACATGCGTCGCCGACCTTGGTGATAGATACTGCCATGGGTGAGGGGAAGGGATGTGGGGTTGGGGAAAACTTGACGCTTGCCGTGGTTGCAGACTCGCTCGCGTTGGTAAGTGTGTTTGTATCGACAGATGCTGTTGGGACGATGCCTCGGTTGTTGCCCGGGGTGCAAACGCCGGGGGAGGCGAGGAAAAATGATGTATCGTATTTTGGGGTGCGGATGGGGAAGGACGAATATGCTGATATAGAGTTGATTCTGACGGTGACGAGTGGGGAGGCCGACATGTACGTAAGTGACAGTTACGTGCGACGGCCCGTGGTGGATGCAGCCAACGGGGTGGTGACTAGCTATACCCTGAGTTCGGCGCATGACGGGGACGACCGGTTGACAATTCAGCACTCGATGTTCTCGCAGTGTGGACAAGGACAGGGGGGAGAAAGCAAGGAGGCGTGTTATTTTGTGGTGGGCGTCGTCGGGAGGAAGTGGGCCAGCAGTGAATTTCGCTTGCTTGCCAAGACGCGTGATGCCACTGTGACTCTCCATGATGGCATGGCTGTGCGAGATCAAGTGGCAGGGAAAAGCTACGCGTACTACAAAATCCTAGTAGTGAATCCGCAACTCGATCTCACTCTAACCATTACGCCATTGAGTGGCGATCCTGATTTGTATGTCGGCGCCCCCCCGTTGACGAGGCCCTCGAGAGAAAACCACACTTGGGCGAGTCGGAGCTTTGGCGCGGATTCTTTGACGGTGCAAGCGGTGGGACTTAAGAAACACTGCGAGCTTGACCCGACGATTGGATTGGGCTGTGCGATATATATAGGGGTATATGCTTGGACAGATGCAAGCTATTCAATTCTGGCATCGTTGAACATGGGATGGGTAAGTGGTGGGGGAGGGAGCGAGGAGGGGAAGGAAAGGTTTGTTTTTTTGCCGCTCTTTTAGTCATGACGTAAAGCTTGCGGGAAATTCATATGTTTTTTACTTATTTTATTGTACTTACAACCTTTTTCCATATTCCCCTACAGCTTAACCCCTCTATCCTGGTCCATGGCTTGCCTCAAAGCGGCGAGGTTGCAAAGGGCGCGTACCACTACTACCAACTCCGCATTCCCCCCGTCGCTGCTGATGCTGTCCAGCCCGTCATACGCTTGACGTTATTACCCGAAGATGAGTCCGACCAAGATTTATACATCACTTTTTCTCGAGACAAAGAACCGGGCAAGGATAGTTATGACGTGCGATCGGCCTCTTGGAGTGATAATGACGAGGTTGTGCTTGTTCCGGGTGCGGAGCATTACTGTACCGACTGCACCTTGTATGTGGCTGTGTATGGGTATGAGGGAGGGCCTTATTCCTTGGTGGCTACGCTGACAAGCACACAGCAGCAGCTGCAGTTGGGTGTGCCGGTCCGTGGGACGGTGGCGGCGTCAAGCTCTGTGTTCTATTTTGTGGATTGGCATTCGGAGAACAACGACGACGGCAGCAGCATCAGCACCAACAGTAGCAGCAGTGATTTGATAATCACCTTAACCCCGGAAGCGGGTCGCCCTCGGGTGTATGCGTCCTGTTCTCATGCGTATCCCAACGCCACGGCACATGGCTGGATGCTCGACAGTCGGGAAGACCAGAACTTGCATGTCAATTCGTCCTCGGCAGCCACAGGAGCAGCAGGGATAGGAGAGAGGGAGGGTCCTTGTCGGCGTCCGGGCAAGTTGTGGTTGGCGGTGGCAAGTAATGGAAACGGAGGAGGGGGGGGTGGAGCGGCGTCGTACAGTCTGATGGTGGCTATCGATAATTCATCGAAGAGTGTGCCGTTGTTGGTGCCGGGGACGCCAACGGCCGGCAGTGTAGCATTTCATCGTTTTCAGTACTATCAAGTGAGGATGGGAGCGGCGGGTTTTGTGGATATGGAGGCAGTGTTGAGCGTGACGAGGGGGGAAGCGGATGTATATGTCTCGCAAAGCTTTGAGAGTCGGCCGGTGTATGATACAGGGAAGAAAAAAGTGTTGAATTGGACGGCCAGGAGCGAGAAGAGGGGAAGCGATCACGTATCGTTACCTCGCACCTTGTTCCCTGCATGTCATGAGGATTGCTATTTTGTCATAGGCGTATTAGGGAAGAGTGTGGTGCCGAAGGCGAGATTCTCTTTAGTGGTTCGACGACAAGATAGCATCGTAGCCTTGCAAGACGGGGTGGCGTTGAGGGACGAAGTAGCAGATGATGAATATGTGCATTTTTCGGTGAAGGTCACTGATCCTGATGCGGACCTGAGCATTCATTTAACACCTCTGAGTGGGGATCCTGATTTGTTTGTGGATGCATTTCCCAACACACGACCTACCAAGGGTAACCATACGTGGGCTAGTCAGTCGTTTGGCTCCGACACACTGACCTTACAGGCCGCAGATATGAAGACACACTGCACGCCGAACCCTGCCGTAGGCTTGATATGCGATTATTTCGTATCGGTTTTTGGGTGGGAGAATGCGTCGTTTTCGATCTTGGCTTCGCTCCATCGGGGATGGACGGAACCCACTCAGCTTTTCCCTGGCTTGCCTCAGGCGGGGGAGGTGAGTCAGGGTGAGTACGCGTATTACTCTTTCTATGTGCCCCCGGATACACTTAGCTTGAGGTTCGTTTTGACACCACAGAACCTGGCGGGAGGGGGCAAGGGGGGAGGCGAGGATGTGGATGGTTGGGATAGCTGGTCCGATGCATGGGAGGACCTGCAAGACCAAGATTTGTTTTTGACGACTTCCCGAGAGAAAGAACCAGGCGAAGCGAATTTTGACTTGCGGAGTATGACGTGGGCAGGGGTAGAGGAGATCACGTATGCTAAGGAGGAGATGGTGAAGGGAGGGGGGGAGGAACAGGCTTTCTGCACGGACTGCACGGTTTACTTGGCGGTGTATGGATATGCGGGTGTGGGTGCGTATACTTTGAGGGTAGAGACGGGCGTGTCGACGCTCCAGAATGCGGTACCTGCCACGGGGCATCTTTCGGGTGATGGGACTGCATATTATACGATTTATAGTGATGATCCCAAAGCGCACGTGCTTTTGTCTTTGGTCACTTTATCGGGAGATGCGGATTTGTATGTGCTTGCTGCGAAGTACGAGGACGAGGATGAAGGCGAGGACGAGGAAGGGGGGGGGGGGAAGCCGCGGTTTTGGCCGAGCAAGGACCATTATCATTGGAAGAGCAATCGGGTGGGGGACGATGTAGTAGAGATTTTGCCATCGGATGCTCATTTTTGTTCGGCGTGTGAGTATCTAGTGACGGTGGATGCGTTTACTAACACTTCATATGTGCTTACTGCGAGTGTGGAGGCCATGAGCGTCGTCCCGCTTGCGGGGGGGAGACCGCAGACAAGTCACGTCGACCAGGATGGTATGAAATATTTCTCGGCCGTCCTTGGGTCATCGACTGAGGACATGAGGGTCAGTCTGACAATGTTTTCGGGCAGCGCTGAGCTGTATGTTGCTGATCGGGTGGACATGGCTCACCTACCCTTGCCTGGTGATAGGACCAGCTGGAAGTACACATCCAAGAATAATTGGCAGGGAAGGAACCAGGTTGTCATCCCGGGGCCGCATGCGAATCGGACGCAATTTGCAGTTGGCGTGCGTGGGTTGGAGGACGCGTCGGCGTTCAGTGTGCTCGCTTCATTTTCCCAAAGCCCTGTGTTCTTGCAGGAGGGCGTACCGGTACAACAAAGTTTGTCGCCTGGGAGAATGGCGTGGTTTGTGTACCGAATTGCGAAGGCTGAAGATGTGCGTGTGGCAGTAACGGCGCTGTCGGGGGACCCTGATGTCTTGGCCAGCACCACTCATTCTCGGCCTGCGTGCGTGAGATCTCAGGAAGGGACGGATGAGGAGGGTGTAGCGTCTTTTGCTTGCGGTAATTACACGTGGATTGCCCAGACGTATCAGAACGATGAGTTGGTGATTCTACATGATTTACCTTGTGCGGAGGTAGGGAACACGAATGTGAATGCCAGCGCCTGCTCTCCGAGGATGCTGGCCCCGGGTCAACTTCTTTATATTGGGGTGTTTGCTTATGACGACAAGGAGGATACAACATTTACACTCAGTCTCACCACTGGTGGGGGGCACACTAACCTTCTGCCTGGCCACCCCCAGCATGGCAACACTCGGTTAGGCGTCATCTGTCAGACTCGACGGGCGGATGGGACATGTGGCACCTCGTCTGTGAGTAAGGCAGAGGTGGCATACTACCGATTTTTGGTGCCGCCGCCCTCGGCTTTGTTTGGGGAGGATGAGGCTGCGCATGTGTCCGTCATCCTGGAGCCGGTCTGTAATGCTACCACATTTACTTGGAAGGGAATGGAGGCACGCTGTGCGATTGGCTGTGCTTGTGACCCTCTCGAACTCTATATCTGGTCATGTGCCGAGAGTGAGTGTGATCCTGAAGATGAGTATCCACACCCAGGGCATTATCAGATGAAGCAGACGGCAGCACAGAGCTACAGCACGGTGTTTCTTGCGCACGATAAATATAATCCCAACAATGGATTTTGCAACCCCAAAACGGCCGGGCAGTCCTGTTTGTACTTCATCTCGGTCTACCACGCTGAGGTTGAGGATGGGAGGCAGGGAGGGAGTTTCACCATCACTGCGAGCACGAATAAGGATGTGACTATTCTGCCGACCCGTCGGAATCCGGCCCCGCCTGATGGATTGGTATCTTCGAGCTTGGATACTGTGGATGCCTCGGCGGGTGAGGTGAAAGGCAGCAAGCGTTATCAAATGTATACAACCAAAGGAGGGGACGTACAGCTCACCCTAGAAGCATGCGCCGGTGAGATGAGCCTGGCCGTGTGTGATGGCTCGTGTCGCGCTCTTTATCCTACTCAGGGGGACTATCGTTTCTTTGCAGATACCACACAGATATGTACGAGGGAGGGATGTCGTCCCACCCCAGGAGGGAGGGGGCTGCCTCGCATTGCCCTGGACCATGTCATGGAGGATTCGTTTTTCCTGACTGTCAACGGTACGGGAAAATACATGTTGAAAGTCGCAACTACAACAGAGGGGCACGCTATCGCGCCCGTCCTTGCTCCTCCTTCCTCCGGGTCTTCCGCCCCGCTCGTGAAGCACATTGATTATAATCGTGTCACCTTGAGTTGGCCGGCTGCTACATTAAAAGTACCGGGAAAGAAGCGAGGGAGGGGAGAAGGTGAAGGAGTAGTGCCACAGGGAGTGAAATATAAAGTGTTTGCCTTCCCCGAGCCGATCTTGTGGGACGATAATGGTAGGGAGGGAGGGGTCGAAAGAAATCCGGCGGAGAAGCCTGTCTTACATACAGTGTGTGGCGTTGAGCATTATGCGGCTGTGAGCCAAGCAGGGGGGGAGGGCGAGGAGGGGAATAAGAGAGGAGGGGGAATGAAGACGTATGTTGGAGAAGTGCCTGCAGGAGCGACGAGTCATACAGTGACTGATTTGGTACCTGGGACCGAATACCGATTCGTGGTGTTGGCGTCGTGTGATGCGGTGTGTTTAAGGGCGAGTAGTCTGATGCCGGAAGGAAATTTTCTCCCGTGTGGTGGTCCGGAGCCTTGTCAAAATCAGCATGGCCTATATGCAATGACCAGGGCGACAGCGGGTGGAGGGGGGTGGATTGGTGGAGGGGAAGGAAAATTGAGAGTGAGTGCACTGCTGGTAGTGCTGGCTGTGCTGACTATGGTGGGGCTGATGGCCCAGATGGCGAAGAGGAGGACGGCAGGTGCGGAGGTGGGGAGGAGGGAGGGAGGGAGGGAGGGAGGAGGAGGGCTGATGGTGAGGCGGCCGCAGCAGGTGGACTATGAAATGACGATCAGTCCGACGGGAACAGCGAGTGTGACACGTGGTGTGAACGCTTTGGCATCCCCTCGCGAAATGAGAGAAGGAGGGAGGGGTGGAGAGCGATACGAGCGGTTGTTGATAAGGGAGGGTGAGGAGGAGGAAGGGAGGCAGCAGTTGATGTAACTATGAAGACAAAACTTACGGAGTTGCCAGATATTTGAGCAATCGAGACGAAAACTCTTATTTTCTTTCTTTCTTGAATTTACTTTCCTTGCACCAAGCCAATCAATCTGTCCTCTTTTCTTCTCCTCCTTTCTTTCGACACGTTGTGTGTTGGTGCTCAAAGAAGCAGCCACGCAGCCCCCTCGTGCCTGCTCGTCGCTTAAATCCTCCAGGCTCTGCCTTGTCGACTTCAACTGATTCCTTCCCGCCCCTCCCCCCTTTCATCACCGCGTGCAAGCCTGGCTTCAACCCATAGCTGTGTATATGCGTGTATATTCGAGTGTAAAGGGGCCTCTGCCCTCAGCGTGTGCCTGTGGATGCCCACGTATAGATTAGAGTAGTTAGTAAATGGATAGATACTGGTTTCGGTTGCAAGAATAAGCGCAAACAATCAATCCCAAAAGGCGAAACAGAAAAAGGAACATCAAAAAAGTAAAGTGAAGCAAGAAGCACGACAAGCTACGATTTAGCGTGTGCGTGCGGGCGAAGAGGGTCAAAGGCGATTGACATCTCGTATGCATGGGGTGTGGATGGGGGAGAGAGAAGTCAAGGACGAGTAAAGACCCTTTGCGGTGCCTCTCCTCGTTTCCTGCCTCCATAAGTCGCATCTCTCCCCCGCTTGTGTGTGATGACGGCGATGCTCCTATCACTGCTGCTGCAGCCGCTGCTGACGAATACTGGTGATAGCGACGCGCGATGTATGTATGTCTTGAGCTGCTGCTGCTAGTTCTTGTGGTGACAGACTTTCTCATTTTCTCCCCTTCCTCCTCTTTCTCTTCAATATCTTTCCTCTCATCTCTTCTTCCTCCTCTTCCATATGGAGCCGCATGAAATACAATTTATTTGTAAATATCTATTTCTCCAATTCCCCCTCTCCTCCCGTCTGTAAATTGTGTCCAGCGTGGGGTCTTACGGTCGGGCCACTGGTAAATGAGGACCCGACTGAAGCCCATCGTTCCTTTCTTCCACCCTTCCCATCATCCTATTACAAATCCATTCTTCACTCCTTTCCTCTCTCCTGAATGGCGGGGTGGTGCTAGTGTAAGAACACCCTCCTTACTCCTTATGTATATGCACTGTATGCCTGGTGGACGGTGCCATCAGGGTAGGGTTAGGTACATCCCTCCTTCCCTGTGTCTTACAAGCTCTCGTGCCCCCCTTCCTAGCCTTCGCTTCCTCTTTCCCCTCTCACTATAAAGATCCTTGGACGCGCCTCTAGTCCGCCTGTTCTCTGAAAATTCCCCTTCCCTACTTCCTTCCCTCCGTTTTTCTCCTATGCCAATTGAATAATCAACCTCCTCTCCTTCCTCCCCCCAACCCTTGTGTCTTAGAAGTCTAAAGCTGACAAAATATCCTGCGTGTCGAAGGTAAACTCCATGCTGACGCCACCATTCCCTCCCTCCCCCTTCCTTTCCCCCTTCGCAGTCGCCTCCCCCACGCTACCAGCACTGGCACGCCTCTCCAAGTCCCAACAGGAATAAACGACAGGGGCAGATGCTACCTTTGTGGCCGTTGGAGATTGCGAAAAGCCAAGCAACGAGGCAACGGAGGGAGCGAAATAAGCCGTGGTCGAGGGAGAGGAAGGGGAGGAGGAAGCAGTACCAGTAGAAGTGTGCCGTCCTTCGATCTCTTCCAATCGTCGCGCGACCACCCCCTTGCCCGAAGACAACATGACCGCCGACGTGGATGCCGCCCGCTCCCTCTCCTGACCCCCCCCCTCCTGCTGCAGCTGCTGCTGCTGGACATTGTCACCAAACTTCTGCGGATTCCCATCATAAGTAAACTTCCTTCCTGTCAATTTTTCGTTCGCCGCAAACATGGCATTCACATTCCAATCGCTCCCCGCGTCCCCCGCCCCAAACGTCGTCAGATTATTCACATCCGCCTGTGCCTCTTTTTCTCCGTCCTTCCCTCCCTTCCTACCCCCCGGCGCCGACTGTGCCCTTGCTTCCCCTCCTCGTCCCTTCCTTCCCACGCTCGACGCCCGCTGCATTGGCTGCTGCTGCTTCTTCTGCTTCTTCCCACCTCCCTTCTTCTCATTCTTCTTCTTCTTCTTCCGCTCTTGCCAATGCCGGACATGGGCCAGGCATCGGGTCAGGGCCCTATTGCTGTTGCCGGGCAAATCGTCCAAAGGCCAAAACTTTATCTCACTCACCTCCTTTCTCACTTGAGGCTCGAACCGGAACGTCTCCGGCACGTCCTGGATGATGTAAAAGTGCAGTTTCTTGGCGTTCTGGACCATGGTGAACGAGTCTTCCTCCCGTAAGAGAGGACGCACGTCGTACCCGGTCTCTTCCTCCACCTCTCTCGCCGCGCATTCCGCCGGGGCCTCGCCCTCATTGATCTTCCCTTTGGGAAAGCCCCACGAGTCCCCCCCCCAGTTGCACACCAACAGAACCTTATCTTGCTCCGGGTTGAGACACACACACCCATACACCGGCACCGCGTACTTGTAGCTGTTAAAAGCCTTGACGAGGTCCGCATGCCCCTCCTGCAAGTGCTGCAAGCACTCCGATCGCGTGAACAAGGCCCGCGTAAATCCCTCCAATTCAAAATGCGGTAAGCACTCTGGGTAAGCGTCTGCCAGGAAATCCTCGTAGTACCAATGCGCCTGCTCCAGTTGGAAAAACAAGCGCTCCACCGACGCGAGCTCCTCCTCCGGTAAATTAAGCAAAAATCGAGCCTCTATCTCCAACACGGCCGCATCCAATGTCATCTGGTGCTTTGCGCTTCTTCCCCCACTCGTGAGGCTGCTGTTGCTGCTCCTCATGCCAACAGTGGTATTTGCTGCCGAAAATGCGGGGTTTCCTCCTCCTTTTCCTGCCGCTCCCCCTGCTCCTGCCTCCCCGCCACCTTCCTCCCGCACGGTCCCTTCCTCCCCGCCATCCAAGTTGTGGCTCGATACACTGCTGGAGCTGCTGTTGGTGGGACTGGTGGTGCTCATCGTGGTGGTGGGCGTCGTTGTGGCCGTGGTCGTCGTGATTTTGTCGATTCCGTTGCCGTCAATCGTCATCTTCCCGCTGGTAAAAGAAGGGAGGGTGAGGTTGAGGCGTCGTGCTAGATCTCGCTCTAAAGCTGTCTTATCGCTGCTGCTACTGGTGCTGGTTCTAGTGCTGGTCCGGCTGCTATTGCTGAGTAGCACGGGTGACTTGTTCGATTGTTCTGTTGGAGTGGGAGAGGAAAGGATGAGGGTGTGAGAGGCAAGCTCATTTATCTAGACTCCAAGCCGCATCAGCAAACAGCTACCCGATTCACCCCCCTCCATGCACAAGGGATCGCTCATGCCTGCCGTCCCCTCCGTATCAGAGGATCCTTCTCAGCGGCCGCTTCGGAAATGTATGAGGGTCCGCAGTCACTGTAATCCCCTCTCCTCTTTCTCCTCATTCGCTCCCGTCGTACCTCGTTTCGCTCCCTGTTCCTTTGACGCACGTGAACTGTACGTCGTTATGCACATCCATCCGGTATATGTGCAGCCTGTGAGGTGGGAGTAGAAATATAGGTGAGCAAAGTGCCAAGGCGTGTGACGCTGAAACTTCAGTGAAGACAAGGCGCACAAGGCGCACACCGCTACGCCCAAAGACCCAGGCCATTCCTTATCTCCCTGCAGGCTCCGGCAACTTGTCCGAGAGGACGGCATCCCGTGGAGCGGACAGCCATGTATGAGAAGAAAGAGAGTGACATGGGGACAAGAAGCAACGACGAAACTCCTCCTCGAGAGCATAGCCCCCGGAGGAGGGGGACCTCTCCCAACCTTGACATGGCTCCGGACAACGCAGTCAGGCAACAAAATGTTTGGTTAAAACATTTCCAACAGCTTCGTGAAGCGTATGTATGGATATCACACCGTCCTCCTTTTTGCATTATCTTCGCTTTGAAATCTTTTTCTTCTGTTTGACCGATTGCTTACATGTCTTTGTCTCCATGCGCTCGCCATCCTCTTCCCTTCTAGCCCTCCGACGCTTTACACCTTTTCCCTTCCATTTTCACTTCGTTTTCGAAGAAAATGGACCTTACTAACTGTGCGTATATGTGACGCTACCTACATGGCTCCCCCTACCATTCTTTTGTGACTCCCGCCCACGCACTCTAATTATTACATATCCGTCGGTGCGACGACAAGGATGCTCTGGTTGAAAAAGGTCGTGGAAAACATATCGTCATCGCCTTCGCCTTCATAGAAAATTGTGTGTGCCACTTGAAATGCTCCGGGGCGAAGGAAAGTTTTGGGCTGTTAATGAACATTCAGCATCGGGAGGAGGGAGGAAAGAAAGAACAAGGTGTAAGCTGATCGCTACCGAGCACGCGCATTGATAAACGCACAAGATGGGCGGGGAAACACATGATGACTCCCTCCATTCCCTGTCATCTTATACGTACAGTGAAGTCATACTGCACCGTCACCTCCTCCCCTGGCGGGACGACAAACAACAGGGGTTCTACAGTGAAATTCTGGAAATGAACTCTGAAGGTCGCAGGCGCATTTAAGGAGCCCGCCACGTGAGTGAGAGTCAGGGGGGAGGGTCCTTGGTTTTGAAAGAGACAGAAGATGGAGGTGGGCACGCCAATGGGGAGGCGGACGATGTTGTCGGGTTTGGTACTGGGGCAGAAGGGGGGTTTCGAGGGCAACGTGAGTGAAGAGAAATTCATGATATGACAGCTAGAATTTAAGCACGTATTGATTCGCTTAAACAGGAAGAGCATTGACAGAGCACAAGCGAACGTACTCGGCATAGGCGTGCGTGACGACGTCCGGATGGGAAGGCTGCATGTTAGTGAGCGGATGGAATATCTGCCCGTCCAAGGTAGTATCTAGCATACTCTCCAGCTCTTTCGTTGTGCGGGGGCTTTGGCCGTCTTTACTGGTCAGCTTATTGAGCTGTTTCAGGGAGGAGTAAAAGGGAGAAGGAGAAGTGGGCTGGAAGGAGACATGAGCGGCATTTCTCACCTTAAATTTCGGGGACAGGATTGAAGCAGAGGTGGCTACCATCCTACAATTCTATACATCTCTTCTCATTCTAACATGCTTTTCAGCAGCTCTGAAGCCATGCTGTTACCCTTTTCTCCCTCCCTACTCTCTCGGGCGAAATCTCCTATTGTACGAGTTTCATCCTCACCTTAAACATAGGGTTGTGCTTATCCTGCTCCGAGGATTCGGCCGCCCTTATGATGCTGCTCTCCCGTGCCTCGTCAGAATGGACGAGACCAATGCTGGCCTGTAGCAAGACGAGAAGCAGGAGGGATGTTGTTCTGCGCATGGCCATGACTGTGGCCGCTTGCAGGAAGGTGAGTGGAGGCTATAAAATTGTCCCGGGGTTTGTCTCTGTGAAATAGGGATAGGGATAGACCCATTAAATGAGCATGAATCGGAATGATAGTCTCGAGTCTAGAGGAAGTAGCCATCGCATTGACTGATTGAAACGCAAACGCATTCGCAAAGCTTGATTTTTGCGTTGTTGTGAAGGAGGGCATTACAGTGTCGCCCGAGTTTCGTCGTTATGACGACGATGTCTAAGCCCGGCGTCCCGCTTTTTTCCACACATTACTTTGTTCCTAGTCCCCATTTCCGTCTTTAATGCCCGCCTTGCGTGGCTTTCGGAGGAAGCACAACATCTTGTGCCATGCCGCACTCTCAAGTACACTCCTTCACCCCCCACCACAGGTAAGTACACTCCTTCACCCCCCACCACAGGTTGTAAACTCCCGACGGCAACATTCCCACCCGATCCGTCATCGATCTCCAGCCGGTCCAAACGCCCCACCCAACAAGTGATGCCCCACTCAGAGATCTATGGTACCACGCCCACGCCGCTTCCAGAGGGCTACGTCAGACGGCGACGCCTGAGCAGTACCAGCGGCCGCCGAGCTATCGTGGTGGTGGATCCCTTGAGCAGCGGTGCCCTTCTGGCGCAGGTACGCGCTATATTCTGCTACGCGGGGTTTAACTTTTGTCCCTGTGTGATGACCAGTTGTGTTGAAGCACCATTGATCTTGCAGAAGGAAATATGAGTCAAAAAAAGTCGTGCGCTCTGTGACCTCTCAAATTTTCTCTGCATCATCTACTTCCCTCTCCTGCGTCCATCACCTGTACAAGTGTGATTCACATCCCTCACCATAATGCTGTTGGCATACATGCCCGCACCACTATTTTGAATTGACTTCTATATCTTTATGATTTAATATTCCATTTTTTTTTTGCCGCTCTATCTCGTCATTATATTTACCCTGTAATCTCCCCCCCTCCAACCCCCTTCAGATGGCCCGCGACCGTGGTTACGCCATCATCCGCGTCCTCTCCACCACCTTCTCCGATGAGGTCCTCGCCATGCTCCCTGCCGCCTGCAAAGACCTACAATTTGCTGCTTCGATCCAGCATACTGGGGACGTGGACGCAACCGTTGCCTCCATTCGGGCCTTGGGTGGGGGCCCTCATAATGGTCTTTTTGAAATCATTGGCTTGACCTGTGGATGTGAGAGTGGGGTGGAGCTCGCAGATGCCGTCTCGGCCCGGTATGGGAAACCGTTCAAGACAAATGGGGAAGAGCTGATGCATCACCGACGGGACAAGTACTTGATGGGGGAGAAAGTGAGGGATGCAGGGCTGAGGGCCGCGAAGCAGGTGGAGACGGATACGTGGGAGGAGCTCAAGGCGTTCGCGGAGGACATCTTTGGAAAAGAAGAGGACGGCGGAATGGAGAATATACAGCTTGTGGTGAAGCCATTGAGATCGGCAGGGACGGAGAATGTTGCTTTTGTGTCTAGTCTTGAGGAGGCTAAGATAGCGTTTAATGTAATATTGGGGGATCAGAATTTGTTTGGCGAGACGAATGACAAGGTTTTGGTGCAGGAGTTTTTGTCTGGAAAAGAGTATGTGGTGGATTGTGTATCAAAAGACGGGATGCACAAGTGCGTGGCGATTTGGGTGTATGACAAGGTAAGATGGAGGAGGGAGGGAGGGAGGGAGGGGGGAAGGGAGTCGTACGCGTTTGTATTTGTCTTCAACTCCCACTGGTACCGATTGCGTTTCGTGACTACCCCTACTTTCTTTGCTTCGTCTGTGAATGTAGCTACCTAAGTCTTTCTGTTGGCTTTATACACAACTCATCCTCTCTCCCTCGGTCCCTCCCCTTCTTCCTTCCCTCCCTCCCCTAGGCCCCCTGCAATGGGTCAAAATTCGTCTATTTCGGCGTCAATCTCTTTGAAAGCGAAGACGGCGTGATCGAGGAACGCGTGACCGACTACGTTTTTAAAGTCCTCGACGCCCTCGACATTAAAGAAGGGCCCTCCCACGCGGAGGTCATGTGGTTGGATTCGGAAGACCAACCGTGCCTAGTGGAGGTCGGCGCCAGGCCCCACGGGGGCGAAGGGACATTCACCGAGCTATCCACCCCCTGTATTAGCTATAATCAATTATCAGTCACCTTAGATGCGCTGGAGAACAATGGTAAGTTCGAATTGCTTCCCACGAGGCCCAAGAAGCTCAAAGCCCACTCAAGGGAAGTGACGCTGGTCTCGAGGGAGGAAGGGCTGCTGATTGCCTACCCTATGTTGGAAGAAGTGAGGGCGTTGCAGAGCTATAAAAGTATGGAGATTAAGGTCCTGCCAGGACAGGACATCTCCTTGACTGTGGATTTTCTGTCGACCCCGGGGAGTATCATGCTGGTGCATCCGGATCTAGAGGTGGTGGTGAAGGATTACGATCAAATTCATAGGTGGGAGGAGGAGGGGCGTTTTTATGAGTTGGCGGAGGAGGAGGAGGAGAAGGAGGCGGGGGGGATGGAGATAGAGTGGGCTAAAGAGACGAAGGTCTAAGTGTGTGCTGTGACAATAGGAGACGGGAGAGGGAGATGGGGGGAAAGAGGGGATGGTGGCGGCGGCGATAGTCTAGAAGCCATGCCGGACAAATCAACGGAGAATGCTCGCCAATCGGTCGTACAGGAAGGAGAGCACATTTACTATTCGCTCATGGGCGATGGATGTGGTGTCCGTCCTATTTGAACAAGGAGTGAAGCAAAAGTTTCTGTAGTAGTAAATGAGTCAGCAGTGAATTTTGTACCTCTATATGCGAGTGGCTACGAGCGTGCGCGGAAAAAGAATAATATAGATATCGAGTGTGTTTATGTGCGTATGTGTGCGTATGTGACACATCTTCACACTTTCCATATCGATATTGATGCGGAATGTAGGCGACATAGATCGAGAGGAGAAACAAGTATGTTGGCATTCAAATAAAGGGGCAGGCGAGATTTATGTCGTGGGCTCGCCTCATATACAGTACAAATTATTTGTTTTCAAATACCAATTTGCAGCCCGGTCAGTGACTGATTTACATATCTTGTATTTCGCCCCCAGTCCCCGTCGGATGGAGATGCTCAAGCAAAATCTTGCTTGCCTCGTTGGGGCGGCTCGACGGAAGAGCAGTGATGAAAAGGCAGAGAGAGACCAGAGGGGAAAAGATGCAAGAGCGACGATGCGTAAACGCGATAGTGGTATCAAGTAGGTATATCTTTTCTTTGAATCTATATTCTTTGTTAGAGTTATTATTGGTGGGGTCCTTTTGTTGTTTGATTTTAGATTGTTTTCGTTTCTCGCTTTCTCTCTTTCTCTTGTCCTTTTCACCTCGTTTGCTTCTCATCTCTCCTCGTACAGCAATGAGGTTATCTACAAAAATGTGCTTCATGGTGGAGTGTGACAAAGCCTGCCGATATCTGCATTCTTTCGCTCTCCTGCTTCGTCTTCCCCCCCTTCCTCCTCTCTTTCTATCTCTCCCGTCTTATCTCTCGTCGTGCCTGGAGAGGACGCAAACATTTGATATATCTACAAGGTTTGCAATATGATCACAACATTTGCCCCCCCCTCCTTGCCTTCCTCATCGATGTCAAGACAGAATGCACCCAGCCTGATATTTGGCCGCCTTCTCCACCTGCTCCAACCCACTCTTGGCCGCGGCATGAGAGTGCTGCACGTTTTGCTCGATCACGTCGATGTCCTCCTGCTGCCTCGACACCAGCTGCCCCAAATCCCTAAAGATCTCATTGACCTTGACCACCGACTGATTGATCAACACAATCTCCGCCTCTCGTTCCTGCAACAATCTCTCGTCCAGATCCTCCGGCATCAGCATCTGCTGCTGCTGCTGCTGCTGAAGCATCTGCATCCTCTGACCCCCTCCGCCTCTCCCCTCTCCTCCTATTCTCCCATTTTCTGACCCCCCGTCAAACAATGCCTCCGCCCGTCGTCCCACCAAGTCCAACTCCCGTATTCTTGCCGCGGTTCCCCTTCCAAAATTCTCAAATCGTAATTTTAATCTCTGGGCGTCCTTACTCATCTTCTGTATCTCCGCCTTCGTCCTATCCTTCTCCCCCTTGGTCGGCAACCCCTCCACGGCTCGTATCTGGGTACTGATCTGTTGCTCTACCCTCGCACCAACTTCCTTGACGACGCACTCTTGCGCAAGAAGCTGGCTGCGGAGCTCAGCGTCGTCGCGAGGCCCTCCCAATACACGTGCCAGCTTCTCGTACAGCTGCACTTGCTGCTGATATGCAAGCAAGGCCTCCCGCAACGGTGGACTTGGGCTGCTACCACCGTTGCTTCTGCTGCTGCCGTCGTGCGTGCTGCTGCTGCTGCTGCTGCTCCTCCCCGAACCCGCATGCATCACAGAGGTAGTAGAGGAGATGGGGACCCGGTTGCAGTATTGCCTGCGCCCCTGACCATTGTTGCTGCTCCCGAATCTGTTCTCATTGCTATGCTGGTGGCCAGCCACATCTTGGAAGGACATTGGGTAGGAGGGTGGCGAGGCTTATTTGCTAATGCTCCGAGTGCTGTTGCCTTCGGAGCAAGGCTGCGATATTATGGTGTGATGACACCGCGACCAGGAAAGGTTAAATTGCCTGTGCTTGTATGCAAAGAAGAAGAGATGATGAGTTGCGGTAGGAAAAAGGACGGTGGAAGAGGCATGAGAAAGGGCACGGAGGACGGGGTGCCGGCGCATTCATATTATTTTTATCGCGGATGTGCTTGTGCGAGAAATTCACGCAATTCCTCATGTGATGGAAGAGGGGGCAGCTTGAAGGGCAAAATAAGCAATCCAAGCGTTTGTGTGCATTCATTTAGTGTCTGGAAAGGTACATGAAGGGTCTTCATAGTGGAAATAGGTAGTGTATCACCGCCTGAAACTCTCAGTCGAGGTAATGAGTCATGAGCGCAACCAAAAGCACCACCAAAAACGCACCCCACCAGTCACGGCTGGATCTTGATCAAGCACTCGAGCCTCTTGTGGCGGCTTCAGGCCACGCTAGGCATAATAATGATCATTTTTTCATGCTCTCTTCCCGACGATCACAATAACAAGCTTTTAGGTCTCGCTTTGGCCCAGGGCCGTCGCAGCCACCACGGTATCGTCAGCAACAGCACATAAATCCCAGCCAGCCTCCCCTCCCTCCACGGTAGCATACACCACACGACAAGTCGCACACGACAGACAACTGCAGCACTCAAAGCAAACAGAACAAGTCTCTGAAAATGGTGGGCTTCACGACGTCCACTTGCTTGGTGCTCTCACTCGCCGCCTTGAGCAGCACTCCCACTGCAGGTAAGTTAGCACGCGTCGAGTCCGATGGGTTTATCTAGCCACATCCCCGCCTCCGTTTCTTTCGTCTATCTACCCTCCGACTCCGAGAGTCCGTAAGCGCACATACAGTCTTCTCTGTCAAATCACTATGCATTCTCTCTCTTGACTTTGTCTGGCTCGTCATTTCAATCACTCCTACCCATTTAATTTTTCCCTCTCATCTCGCCCACCACTCAACCCCAAACACAGCCTTTCAGCCCCTCTTAAGATCAAGTAACCCCTCCACCTCCTCCTCCCCCGTCTCTTCCTCCCGCTGTAGCAGCTCCAGGCATCATCCCCGAGGCTGGCTCATGGCCGCCGCCGCAACCACTGCCGACGCCCAAAGCACCAGCAGGACTTCCTCCCCTTCCGCTGCCTCCTCCTCCATCAGCAGTCCACCTACCTTAGACCTAAATAAATATTTGACGGAGAAGAAGGGAGCGGTGGAACTTGCGCTTGATATGTCTTTGCAGGCGACTTGTCCTGAAGTAGCCAAGATAACTGAGTCCATGCGCTATTCCCTCCTCGCCGGGGGTAAGAGGATACGACCAATCATGTGCCTTGCTGCCTGCGAAATGGCGGGCGGCACTGCCGAAGATGCCATGGCCGCAGCGGTGGCATTGGAAATGATCCACACGATGTCATTAATTCATGACGATTTGCCGAGCATGGATAATGACTCCCTCCGACGGGGCAAGCCAACAAACCACGTTATATACGGTGAGGACGTGGCAATCCTGGCAGGTGACGCCTTGCTGTCCACGGCGTTTGAGCACGTAGCGAAGCACACCCCTGCACACATCCCGGCCGAGAGGGTGGTGAGCGTCATTGCGCGTCTGGCAGCCTCGGTGGGTGCCACGGGTCTGGCGGGCGGTCAGGTGATGGACCTGGAATGCGAGGGGAAGCAAGGAGTGGGCCTGCAAGAGCTCACGTGGATTCACACTCACAAAACGGCGGCGTTGCTTAAAGTGAGCGTGGCAGCAGGAGCGATTTTGGGGGGGGCGTCGCCTGAGGAGGTGGAGGCATGTGAGACGTATGCGCTCGACATTGGGTTGGCGTTTCAGGTGGCTGACGACATTTTGGACGTAACAGCCTCAACTGAGGCGTTGGGGAAAACTGCGGGGAAGGATTTAAATATGGATAAGACGACTTACCCGAAGTTGTTGGGCTTGGAGGGGAGTAGGGAGGAGGCCCGGCGACTTGTCAAGGAGGCAAAGGCGGCTTTGGCGCGATTTGGTGGACGGGCGGGACCTTTGCTGGCCATCGCGGATTACATTGTGGAGAGGGAAAATTAAGGGATAAAGGAACGAGATGATGAAGGAACGAGAGGGAGGAGTGTTTCTTTGTGGTTGGTGCGATTCTATCTCCCATATTGTTTTGCTTAATGTGGTGTGAGAGAAAGAGGGGGATCCTCACGGCGAAGTCGTAAGGGAAATTTAAGTGGCATGCATGAGAGCGAAAACGAGAGAAAAGGAAGGAGGTAATGGAAAAGAAGTGAAGAAGTGAAGAAGTTAAGGCGGGGGGGACATCACGTGAGAGTCAAGACAGTGAACATTATGAAGATTAATTTGAGAGAGAAAAAGGGGAAGAAGCAGAAGATAAAAAAGAAGTAGAAGAAGAACAAGGAGAGAATGAAGATTGAGATAAATATACACCCCTCATTCGTGTTCTAGTCAATCAATATTTCTTTCTTTAATTCTCTCTTGTACTGACGCTTTGTCCGATTGCTCAATGGGCAACGAATGTCCTTCTTTCCCCCCTTTTTCGCCCTCTGTCTACACCCACAAAAGAAGAAGACGAAGCCAAGCTGGCTCAGGAAGGCGCGCGTGGGCAATACTACTACCGTATATATCTACGTACACATCAAAACTCTCTCCTCCTTCTCTCTTCCCTTCCCTCTCTGTTTTCCACCCATACTTGTGCGGCCTAGGGGTTTAGCAACTTGCGCTCCGTCTCCTCCGCCTCTACCTCCTCCAGGGCGTGGCTGAGGTAAGGCTTGAGGGGCGTTTGCATCTTTTGCAGGTCCGTGGGTAAGTACTTCTTTTTAAGGGAAATCTCGATGGCGCGCTTAATTCGGCGTTCACGGGAGACTTGTTCTTCGGGGGAAAGGTGGTGGACTGCCTTGATCACCGCGGGATCTTCTATGAAGAGATCTTGGTAACGCAGGCCTGAGGGGAAGGGGAAGGAGGGGATATGAGGTAGGTGGGTGAGTTCGTCGGAGAGGAATTCGGTGAAAAGATGTGAGGGAGGAAGGAAAAATCAATATATATATATATATATAACCATAAAAAAAGCTTGCACTACAAGAGAAGAAAGGCTTGACGTGGCCACAAGCATAGGGCGCACGTTGTCAAGGCGTAGAGGATGGCAAATACTGGCAGCCTCCAAGCACGATGATGGGACGGGAGGCAGAGTTTAGCTCGAATAAGGGCCTGCCCTCAGCAGACACGACAAGACCATTGACACGTGCACGTACATCTCGCAGCAGGAGAAGGGATAGAAAGAGAGAACAACAGGACTTGACGACAACAAGCCGGTAGAAATGGGGGGAGCCCACGTCTAGCAGGCTTAAGCAAGACGTACCGTAGTTGTTGAGCTCTCCCACCACCATCCTGGTGTAGGACGTTCGCAGGCTGTCCCAGATCTTGGCCACGACGGACATGGTAGAGTGCTGCGTATGTAGTGTGGGTTTTGACAGTGCAGCCAGCCATGAGTGAATGAAAGAAGTGAGGGTAAGAAGGCTTGTCCTGAATTTATGTTTGCGAGTTAGCCAAAGACTTCGCCTATCGTCCAACTTCTTCCAACAGCCCTCTCGTTCAAAACCTAGGTAATATAGAGGGATGGGATGGGGACCAATGGTCGCTGTAAGCCTCCAGGGCGCTGGTTTTGCAATGGTTCTTGTCTTTGCTCGGGTGTTGGATGCACTTCTTGCGGGTCCACCCTCGCTATAGCCTCGCTTCTTCTTGGCAATGCTTTCCCGATTTGAAAACGAACAAAAGAAGAAGGTCGTTCTATGATCACCTCTCCCTCGTCATTTGAATTTGATCATTTCTTTTGCATTATTTTTGAACAGATCGTATTTTATGTGTGCTTGTCTGTACACGTAAGTCTACACGGCGTCGTCCCCGTCCAACAAGGGCGTCCGAGATGAATTCTCCCCCCCTCCTCCTCCTCCCCCCCCTCCACCACCAAACTGAGATTGTCCTGACCCTCCCCCCCCGACCCCACGACGGCGCCGCAACGATTCGAACGGAGGGTAAGGTACCACACCGTTCTCTGTTCCATAACGTCTGCTGCCACTTCTCTCTCCATACTGCCTTCCACGCTTCTCCCCATTTCCATGAAAATACTGGTGTTCCGTCCAAACATAATGCACCAACAAGCCCGCCCACAGCACTGCCAAACGCAACCACGCGGCACTATTCAAATTTACCCCTAAATATACGTTGAGAATCACTCCCGCCAGCGGTAGATAAGGCACAGCCGGGCAAGCAAAACACACACCATGCGCAGGCGCCGGGTAATCTCCCGGTCGTACCAAAGGCACCAACGCAGCAATCGGGAGCAATAAAAGGATTGTGTCCATGGCCCAAATTCCCGTGTGTACGTTGTATTTATGCAATGCAAACGGCAAAGCACACGCCGGCAGCAGCAACACAAGCCATCTGGTCGTATTTACTCTTGTCGTCGACCGCTGCACTAAGACAGCCGCACAAACTGTGCCATACGCCAAAATAACTCCCACATCCAGCAACTCCGCCAGTAATTTCACGTTGAAAAAGGCAGACAAACACATAGGTAATACACCACACAACATCTGCGCTCTAAACGGCGTTTTAAATCGTGGGTGAATCTCCGCCAGGAAGCCTGGCAAAAGACCATCCCGGGCTATCCCCAACCAGATCCTTGCCTGTGCAAACAAACCAATCAAAAGCGTAGTCGCAAGCCCCACAACCCCCCCCAGACTAATCACAGCCGGAACCCACGCTAATCCCAACCCCGCAAAAGCCGACGAAAGCGGTGCAGCCAGATCAATCATATCGTAAGGCACCATGCCAGTCAAAATTAAACAAACAACACAATAGATACCCACGCACACGCCCAGACTCACTAGGATTGCACGTGGCAAATCCCGCAAAGGATCCTTGCATTCTTCAGAGGAAGAAGCTATGGTGTCGAAGCCTACATAAGAAAAAAAAACTGTGGAAGAGGTTCGAAACACACTCTCGATCCCATGCGGGAAGAAAGGCACCCAATTGGGCGGGTGTACATGGAAGAGCCCTACAGCGCACACAATCAAAATGACACCGACCTTGATACTCGTCAAAATCACATTTAGTACGGCCCCCGTCTCGGTGCCCCTACACAGGACGAGAGTGAGGAGAAGTAGAAGGAGGGGGGCAACAAGACTTAGACTTATGATATCTGTAAGTGGCCAAGAAGCCAACCATGAAGGAAGGGGCCCTAAGCCAGCATGCTTGAGAAATTCAACAAGATACAAGGCAAAAGAGCGGGCAATCAAAGCAGCAGCCACAGTGTAATCCACCAACAAATTTATACTCACAAGCAGGGCAGGGAGCTCTCCAAACGTGATATGATTGTACAAAAAGACAGTTCCCGCTTGAGGGTACCGTGAAGCCATCTCCGAATAGCACAACGCGTCGATGGCCGCTATGATACCGCTGAAGATGAAGCTAAACACGACTGCCGGGCCCGCGCTTGCGGCAGCGACCCCGGTCAGGGAGAAAACGCCAGCGCCAATTGAGCCACCGACGCCCAGCATCGTCAACTGCCAGAAACCGAGTTGGCGCTTTAGGTGGTGAAATACATGGTGGCCATCTTTGCCGCTGCTTGACTTGAAAGACTCTGTGGGCGACGGGGGCCGTAGGCCTGTTTCGTCGGGGGGAATAGAGGGGGGGAAGAGGTGGCGTGAGATTGCTGGGGGCCTCGGATGGGGTTGGGGGCATCATTGTACTGGAGCAAAGAAGCAGGTGGCACTGCGCTGGAAAGGACAAGGAGAGTCGACTTTTATTTTGACACGCACTAGTACAATTCGGTGGCGGTTGGCTTGTGTGCCGCATACAGAGCTTTCACACGCGGGGAGAATAGTGTGGGGCAAGAGACCACTCTTCACCACAAACAAGCAAACAGTCACCTGGCTCTTCAGCATCGCACTTCTTGTGGAAGGCCCGGCCTAATAAATGGCTCCAAAAAGATGCCGACTTGCTGGAGGGTACCATTTTCCTGTGGTTGTGTTTGCGGTGGGCGTGTTGGTTGGCTACAGATTAATGCGGGTTGACAACCGAGAGGGCTGTAGACGTCATGTATCGCGCCCAACTTTTAATTTTGAGACGCACCCAGCACTGTGATGCACTCATCTGCTTTCCTATGATGACTAGGTACACTTCTTATTAATCAAACCCGGGCGTGTATATGTTCGACAGGAAGGCGCCGGCAAGTCTCCGCCTGCAAGGCAACAGGCAACGGCGGAGGTAGAGAATGGCCCATTAGTCAACAGCATGAATAAATAATGGACTATAGCACCATCTCTTTTACGGCAGTGGGCAGATGATGATATCTCTTAACAGAAGGAGATAAACGCATATGCTCGCAAGGACAGATGCCGTGTTGTACCGTGGTAAAAGCGTATCAACGGTCTGCGTGAGTCATAGATCGACGGCTTGCCCAGCTCCGGTCTGTCAGAAGGTTGGAGCACGTACGAATAGCCTAAACCGAGAAGGAAACAAACTATAGCGTAGGGGGTTAGGGGGATGATGGGGGGTCCAAGAGCGATGGAACATGAATATGATGTGCGTGTGTACGAACTAAGCGCTTCCTTGCTTTTTGCTTTTCGTCAAATTATACATGCACATGCGAACCATGACTTCGCTGCTTTTTATCCGAATCCCCACTATGCCGATTGCTATAATTTCGCTATTTGTGATCACCATTTCCCCCTCCTCCTCGCCGCCCATTCTTTTCTGGTTGCTGGTACATTCCCCTCTTCCCCCCCCCTCCTCCTCCTCCACCACCTCCTCCACCCACACGGTCACCAGTTCTAATCGGCAACTGTCCATGTTTCTGGTACCGAGATACCATCTCCCGCTCATCGACTTCCCACTCATCCACGTCGCCTTCCCGCTTTCGCTTCTTTTTGCCCAAACCTAGCAGCTGTGCATTTTGCTCCCACATCCTCGCCACCATGTCGTTAAACCCTCCGAATGCACGTCGTCCTAGCACTTGCATCTTCGGGTCTGTCTCCTCCGCCTCGAAAACCACAACCCGTCGCTGCTCTTGTTGATGATGTGATATTGACTGTGGTGAACATTTGTCACTTCCACCACCACTCTCCTTGCCTTGCTGCTGCTGCTGTCCCTCCTGTTCCACCTTCCATTTGGCAGCTCGCGCCGCTTTCGCGTGCTCCGCCTGCTCCTTGGCCTCTGCGTCCCGTTGCATCCGTTTTTGCATGAATCTCATGCCCATAGTCGACTTGCTTAGATTTTTGCTCCCTGGTGGCGAGACGAGTGGCGCTGTGGCTGCAGCGGATCCTGCAGTAGGGGACTTGCTGCTGCTGAAGCTTTTGTTTTTGCTACTTACTTTCCCTCCGCCGGGTTTCCGACCGCCTGGCTTCCACATGGTGATGTGGGGTGGTCTATTATGGTGGTGAGGAATGTGGCGTGAGAGTTGCTAGCGAGTCGATATCAAACGGCTTCGTGGCCCACTCTTGACTTGGATTCGTGGCCCACTCAAGTAATGCGTAGCGAGAGCATGAACGAGCAGGATGAGGACTTGCGGTAAAATTAAAGCTGCGGAGCTGGATGGATGTGATAGTGGACAATGTGACTTGGTATTCCCTGGCTTTAAGGTTTTCCCTCAGACTTTGAGAAAGCATTTCTACAAGACTGAACAACAAAAACAAGAAAAAGGTAAAAAGAAAAGACTACCCCGCCATGCAGTCACAATCATATTTTCCTCGCCGTACTACATAGTATGCATCAAGACATATTTTTTCAGGCAAAAATATTTCTCGTGTTTTCTATTGTTTGGGTCCTGGCTAAAGCTCAAATCTTCCTTCCTAAAGGGCGCTGGCATGCGAGAATTGCGTGCATGCGATTTTCAAAGTAAATTTTCTTCCAATTTGTAACCATGTGAATCCTCTTTATCATGCACACACGCACACATACACCGCACTTATATACACAAGGAGGTGTAAGAGGCAGCTTTACCTAAATTCTCTCACACCTCTGCGCTTCCTCGTACACGCAAATCTACTTAAGTCATCGAAGGCTCCAACACAAGATCAAGGACAATCCCGAAATGATCGCTCAACCACGTATTACCCCAAAATGGCAAAGCTAATCGACACCGTCGATTTACCATCCTATGCCCTCCTGTCCCTACCAACCCTCGATAAAAAATAAAATCGCACCTATGATCACACTCACGCAGAACCCCATGCGTCAAGGGATTCCGACTCGACCACGTTGGTTCCACGCAGCCCTTCTCGGCCAACGCGTCCTTTAACCCTGCCCTGCGACACAGTAACTGCACTTCCTCACTGTCAGGAGTCACGTTAAAGTCACCACACACCACAACTGATCCTTCCTCCCCAAGTACCTGACAATGCCTCGTCAGCTCCTCCACCTGCCGTTGTCTATAGCCTTGTTCTCCCAAATTTAAATGCGTATTCACAACATACAACGGCATGCCGTGAAAGAGCAACCGTGCAGTCAAGTATCCCCTCGGCCTCACAAGGTTCAACCAATCCCCTCTCTGTTCCTGGAAAAAGGTCGTGGACATCTCGACGGGTACCAGCTCTCTTGTCACTGCGTCTTTCTCACACACGACGGCAAAACGATCTTTTCTCCATAAAATGACAGTAGAGGCCTTGACTTTTCCCTTCAAGAAACCGATGAGGCAACACTTGCTCATAGACCACGAGACAATTATGTATGCCTTGCACATCAATACTAATGCGAGCAAGAGATGGGTGAAGTCAGAGTGCTGGATGCTTTTAGCCCGTAGAGGAGAGGAGGGGAACGAGAAAGAGTCCCACATGTCCAAAACGCAATGGAAGCAGAAGGCGAGGAAGGAGGAGAGGAGGAGGTAGATGAAGAAGAGCAGGACCTTCCCCAGAGGCTCGGGTGCTTGTGTGTCATTAAAGCTACCGTACAAATCAGCAAGTGCTTCACGGTAATGCCTGAGAACGCATGCGGGGGGAGGGGGGGAGAGCGGAAGATGAGTGAAAAGATGAATAAATGTGATCCGAAGGGTTGTGAGAGAGGGCACGTAGGTATTACAACCCTGGGAAATCTATATACGCCCCGTGAACGTTGATGGCTCTCCATAATCAATGACTCGTACCTTTCTACCCCGTCCGAGCAGGCTTCTTGCAAGCAAATGATATCAGGGCCCATGGCCTTGATTCGCTCAACCTGCAGCTTCAGTCTCTCTGACCCATCCAACGACTCCGTTTTGGGCAGGAGGCTATTAAACAAAACTGGCACAGGAGACCCTGCAAATACATTGAAATTCAGGACCTTGAGGTGATACTTGTACTTTTCTTCTCGGTGGTCTTTCCTGTGCCCTGCTGCCTCCTCATCCTCAAGGTCGTCATGAGGCCTGACCTCGTCCTCGTCGCTGATGCTGCTAGCCACGCTTATGGCACTGCTCATGCTGCTGCTTGTGCTGCTTGTGCTGCAGGAACTAGGACTTCGCAAGATGCCGAGGTTTGGGAGGGTGCTCAAAAGGGGGGCAGGACCGCACGACACCGGGGAATCCCCGTCATTCGCTGTGAAGAGGAAGGTCGGCGTGCAAAGACACGGCGAAGAGGCATCACCGCATGTGGATATGCTGGCGGTGACATTCTTTTTGGCGTTTCTGGTAGGTGCAGGGACGGTGGCGGACATGGGGTGAAAGCTCGGGGTGCTTGCGGCGGGCATGTTGGACGAGTGGGCGAGGTTCGATCTTCGTGGTGGCGATTGCTCTTGGGTTTGCACTGGTGCGTTGTTTTCTCAGGCTCTTAGACGCCCATAGTTCGGGCAGCAGCCTGTCAGGAGTGTGTGCAAGATAACGAACAAAAGATTGAGCTTGAGTGTGTGGATCGGTCATGAAGGAAGCAGGATTACAAGGCGACTGCAGATGCAGGGCTATGAATATGTACGATTCGTTGTGTTGGGCAAGCACACGACAGGACAAATGCAGAACCAGGCTTGCAATGTTGGTTGGGTTAAGAGCAATGGCAAAGCTTGTGTGCGCCAAGGATAAAACTGAATAATAACTGCGTTGTGTTGGACACAGATTTGAGTGTATCACTCGTGATAGAAGCAAATATGGGGAACACATTTTCAACCGAAATAACTCTCTCGCGACTCAGCTGGCTGGCCGTTGATAACAAAAGCAACTTGTATCGTGCGCGAAAGCCTCCTCTGACTGCCAGTAAACCCGACACGATACACTGCCCACAGGCCCTTCGTCGTTGCAAAATCAGAGCTCGGAATTCCCGGTCTAATTCACAGCCTAACCCTGCGTTTCCCAGGAGATAAAAACTCGACACAAGTACCGCAACCACAAGTACCCCTGCATCCCCACCTCGACGGAAGCATCATCATCGCTAGCCTCCCGTGCGCAGACCAGTCACGCCCCGAGTGTCCCTGCATCCGCCCAGCTCAACGCAATCATGGCAGTCGCATGGACATGGTCCAATATCCTGTGGCTGTCCGCCCTAGTGACGGCCACCCTCCAGTTCCTGACTTTCCTCGTCGCTTACTTGCTGCAATTTGACAAGTTGACGGACATCTCGGGCGCCTCGAACTTCGTCCTGCTAGGCTGGTTGTCCTATGCCTTGGGAGCAAACCACTACCGACGCCAGATTATAAATACCCTTCTCCTTACGATATGGGGTGTCCGGCTAGGGTCCTATCTATTGCTGCGAGTGGTTCGGCGTGGGCACGATGCCCGGTTTGATGAAATGAGGGCCAGCTTCGCACGATTTGGTTCCTTCTTTGTTTTTCAAGCGTTTTGGGTCTTCCTGGTGACGTTGCCTATCCTTTTTTGTAATGCCACGCGGCATGATGTACATATAGGGGCGCAAGACTATGTGGGGTGGATATTGTGGAGTGTCGGATTTCTCGTTGAAATTTGGGCTGATCAAAGCAAAGACGCTTTCAACGAACAACGTCGTTCTTCTACCTCGGCTTCATGTTCCCGCGGCATCATAACCACAGGATGTTGGTCCTGGTCACGGCATCCGAATTATTGGGGTGAAATCACTCTATGGCTGGGGCTCTTCCTATCCTGCTCCTCCTCCTTCGACGACCCCAACAACCTGCCAGGCGCCTTTCTTGCAGGCCTTCTCAGCCCCGTTTTCACTTTTGTCATTCTCATGTTCTTGTCTGGATGTCCTTTGGCCGAGCGAAAGTACAACGAGCGGCATGGTTCCGAAGCGTGGTACTTGGCATATCGCGCGCAGACCTCCCCCCTCATCCCTCTCCCTCCCTACCTCTATCGCTCCCTTCCTACTTGGGTGAAGAATTATTTGCTGTTTGACCTAGAAATGTACAAGAATGGGTTGCCTCCCTCGACTATAGAACCTACTGGGAAGGGGGAAAGCGAGGGAGAGGTTTTGAGAGGGAGTCCGAACAAAACGACGAACCTGATAGGGGGGGCAAAGGGCCGTCCTGGAGTGTAGATATCGCGGCGCCTGCAAGGTGAGTGCACACTGCAGGTACAGCAACTCTTGTGGGGAAAAATCAATATACATAAATATTTATTTTTTTCATAAATATACTTATTAATACATGTATAAATATGATCACAAATGACAATCAAATCGACTTTTTTCCCTCGGCAACGCAACCACACATACAATCAATCGGTAAAACTCGTCATCGTCGTTCTTTCCTTCAATTCTCTTTCCCCAAAAAAGTTTCTGGGGGCGGTAATTTCGTTCACTTGTTTCCCGCTCTGCTTTGTCACACAAACAAAGTAACAAACACCAGTACACTTTCGATAACAGAGCATTAAGCTCCGCCATCTCGAACTCACTACTTCTCACAAATCGCATCCCAACCTGCCTTCATCCCTCCACCTCTGCATCCCCAGCTCTCCCCTCCCCTATCCACTTTCATTCCACTATTCAACTTCCTTGTTCTTCTTTCCACAAGGTCATTCCTCATCTCCTCGTCCTCCTTCCCTACCCTCTTCTACTTTCCCCCCCTAAATGCCGACACCGATGGCGGGATCCAAGTCACCTTGGTCTTATATACACTCTCGCCCACCTTCCAGTTCGGGACATGCTTCATAATCTCCGCTTCCTCCACCAATGCCTTATTGTAGTTTTCGATCCAGGTCAGGTCCTCGTCTGCTTGCAACAACGGAATCAAGGCGAGTTTTTGCTCGCGTTTCTTGTCGGCCCAGAAACGACGTTCCGTGTTGGTGCGACCGACTTGGACGAAGCCGTACGCACACACCAGAATGGCCCCAGTCCATATTGCCCAGCTTGGCGGGCCCCGGGAAGCGAGGCGGGTCTTGTAAAAAATCTAAAATGGTGGGATTTGGGGCGTGGTCAGGAATGGGGGAAGAGGTGGGAAGGAGGATGCGGGTGATGAAAGAGGGGGAAGAGAGGAAGGAGAGGCGTGAAAATATACTGCAGGGATAATGGGAACGCAAGCACGGCCTGCGGTACCCATAGTGGACAGAGACGACGTGGACATAGGCAAGCCGGGAGGTAAAATGGGGGAGAGCAGGGAGAAGGGGGAGCAACAAGTCTGCTTTTTGGGCTTACCTTGGGATATCCTCCGGGCGGAGGGATGTCTTGCACAGGCGGCCCGCCGATTGGTGTCGCCATCCTGCGAGTTTGAATTGTGGGGTTGAGAGAGGGGGAGGTGTGATAAGTAAAAAAGAGGCTGCAGTCAAGATGACAGTGGTCGGCCGGACTGGCACTGAAGCTCGCGGGGTTTGCCACCAGCTCCCAGCCAGTATTCAAAAAGGAAACTACAACACGAGCTAACTAGATGTGCCGTCGATGCAGCGGAGGGCATCGTGTGTGAGTGCGGAGAGCCTGTGTGTACATGAGAGGGTGTGTTTGCTCGTGGGATGATCTGAGACGACGAGTGGAGAGGCAGGCCAGCGTGGAGAGGCAGGCGAGCATTGATGACCAAGACCACCGTCCCACAGCCCGCACACTAAGAACGACCACGATGGCTGAGACCAAGGCGGATGTCATATGCTGGTCATGCCTGTTCAGCTTGTCCTTTTGGTTTGGATGCAGCCTCCGCGATGAGCTTGTTGTGAACGAAGGCATCATCACTCGGCCAACCCCTGTTTTTCTCCGATTTCACATGCCACCCCCCTTTTCCTCCCACTCCCTCCGCCTTGGTTGCTTCCACGCACCACCGCATTGCCAAAAAATGATGGCAGGACAACCTGTTGGTATTGTGCCATCTCTGACATACATCGCCTTCCCTTTGCTCCTCATTCCACCCCTACAAACACACAGTAAGGGCGGGCTCCCGGGGTTTGGTGCGGCCTGTTGCTTGCGCTTGCAGCCAACACACGCTCCAACAACAACCAACAGCCACTTCACACGACTGCGACCAACCCATATCTATGGCGAACGACGACGATGATCCATACCTGGCTGAGCTCCTTGACCTGGTCAAAGACGACGACGTCAAGCCCAACGGGAGCAGCAGCAGCAGTGCCACCGCTTCCTCCTCCCAGTTGGCAACGAATGTTATGAAGCCCGCCTCTACTGTCGTTTCTTCGCCTAGCCAATATCATGATTCGGATATACATAGGGAGACGTTGAAACTTCTGTTGCAACTCAGCCCCGCGGGCGCCAACCTTCCTACGGCGGAAGACGTTCAAAAAGCCTTTCGCACACTTTACCCACCCTTCCAAGCCCCCCAACAACTTATAAATCTGGATGACAACGATGAAAAGGTTTTTGAGGTCAGTCCCCCTACAGTATCTACAGGAGGGGCCAGGAAAGAACGTACCCCCCCAATACACCTGGACGCAGTGCAAGAGGAGTTAGAGGAGCATCTGGGTGCGACGGACTTGTTTGCTTTGAGGGACGTGATTCGGGCACAGGTCGATGCCTGGCACGCGGGCAAGCGCGCACTTCTGGAGATCGTGGCGGCCAAGGAACAGGAGCGGAAGAATTGGACAGAAGAGGAGGAGAAGAAAAAGGAAGCGGCGAAGCAGAAGCAGCAGCAGAGGAAGACGGAGAAGGAAGCGATGGATGTTGATGACAAGAGTGACGAGGATAAGGAGCAACTGAACGGCCTGTCACAATCTCAGCTCTCACAGTCGCAGGCCTCTCAAGATGACGTCGACATTATCGACAAGAAACGAAAACGAGGGACAGGTGTCGTAGGAGGGCGGGCCACTCTGCCCTTACGGCTACCAAAAGCTGTTAGTGATAGCAGTACCTCCCGCTCATTCCTTGTCGAACTCGATGAGAGAGACAAGGCTCAGGACCTAACAGGGGATAGTGGAGCAGTGGGGAGAGTGCATGTGGAGAAAAAGAAGGGGATTATTCTAGATTTAAAGGGGCATCAGTATTTAGCGCATTTAAGGAGGTGTCCCACGTTGTTGTTGGTGAGTGTGGGGGATGAAGAGGCAAAAGTAGAAGATGTTGTGGAGACATTGTGTGTGCTGACGCATCAGCATGATCAGCTAAAGGAAATGGGGGGAAAGGTTGTGAGTAGAGCAGCAGGGGAGATCAAAGGAGAGGAAGGGGGGGAGGGAGGTGGATATGAATCGGAGCATTACCGGCCGAGTGATGACAGTGAGAATGAAGGGAAGAAAAAGGGAGGAGGAGAGGGAGGGAGGAGAGGAGGGTGGGGTGGAGGGGGAAAGACAGTTGCAAATAAGAGGAGCAGTGGCGGAGGCGGGGCGAAGAAGGGAAAGTGTAAGGGAGGGAAGGGGGTAGGTGGAGGAGGAGGAGGAGGAGGAAGTCGGAAGAGCATGGGTTCGTCATTGGGGGCCGGAAAAGGAAAGAAGGCTTCGGCGAGCAGTAAAAGGCAGGGTCCGCGGAAGGTGTCGCTGCGAGCATTGAAGCAACAAAAGAAGGTGAAACAGCAGAAGGGGGGTGGTTATGACGACGATGATAGTGAGGACGAGGAGGAGGACGAGGAGGAGTCGTTCCAGGAGCCGGATGACGACGATGACAGTGACTGTAGCATATAGAAAAGCTTAAACATGCTTATGTACAATTCCCAATTATTTCCATGCCCTTACAATAAGGCGAGGAGAAACTGGAAGGAAGTTACAGTAAAAAAGCAAAGTAAAGAGGAGAGAAACAGGAGAGAAAGCAGAATCAGAAAACGAATGCGAAAGTGTTTTTTAAAAACCCAATCTAACTCAACAGTGACGACGAGCAAATGCAAAGCTGTACAAACCAAAGCCAAAAACAGACAGAAGTAATGTAACGGCGCAAGTGAAGGTGAATCACGCGATACGACGACCATGACAAGACTGAGTCACCTGTCTTCGGTCCATCAATCTGTTTTAGTACCTCGTATGTGGCGGCTCTTGGGATGTGGGCTCACCTTCCTGTCCCTTCTATAATTTTATTTCGGGCTGTCGTGTCGGCTACTTCCACTCTATCTTCCTCCTCCTCCTCCTCCTTCTTCTTCTTCTTCTTCTTCTTCTTCTTCTTCTTCCCTACATTTTCACTTTCTACGGTCAGTTCTTCCAATCTCTACCAAGCGGTTCGTACATACACCCACCCAGCATCTACACGATAAACACCCCCCCCCCCCCCCCCCCCCCCCCCCCCCCCCCCTCCCCCCCCCCCCCCCCCCCCCCCCCCCCCCCCCCCCCCCCCCCCCC
>Ga0160419_100120_pt1 | contig 55123 bp, 64 predicted proteins | sample CelAP2metagpilot_2_FD_108196 | JGI IMG/M metagenome (GOLD analysis project Ga0160419, IMG submission 108196) | Phycosphere-associated microbial communities from Cellana algal ponds in Kailua-Kona, Hawaii, USA - Cellana AP2-4-25 metagenome pilot ...
CGCCGCGGGCCCCCCCGCGACCGTTTGTCGCGCCCGGACGCTGGGCGCCCCGGCCGGGGCGGAAAAACCCGCCTCTGGAAGGCCAAGCGCCTGACACAACATCAAGGCCCTGGCCCGCCCGTCCCCTGCCCGTCGCCGCCGATCCGGGGCAAAGCGCAGTGGCAACAGGATATTGTCAGCCACAGTGCCAAAAGGCAGCAGATTGAACTGCTGAAAGATCACACCGATTTGCTCGGCCCTAAACCGGTCGCGCTGGCCTCCGGACAGATCGGCCAAATCCGTGCCCGCCACGCGGACCGTGCCGCGGGTGGCGAGAAGTGTGCCGCAGATCAGCGACAACAGGGTTGATTTGCCAGAGCCGCTCTCTCCCAGCAGGAGGACCGTTTCGCCGGGCAGCAGTTGGAACCCGGGAACCTGCAGGGCAAATCCCGCGCGGCCCGGCCATTGAAATTCCAGCCCCTCTAGCGCCAGTACCGGTGCCGCCATGTCCGCAGATCCCCCCGTCTGAGGCCCTCAGAACAGGCCATCCAACTGCACTTGCGGGGTGTCCCGCATCACCTCGAACGCCTGCGCGCCAGAGCGCGTGATGACCTGCAGCTCCAACTCGCGTGCGTTTTCAAAGGCAGTGAAATACGGGAACGCAAGAGAGGTCAATCCTGTCGGGTTGGTGCATGTCCAACTGTAGGCCGCATGGAATTCGGTATGCCCACCGGCCGTGTCATGATGCTCAGCATGGTGCGCCTCGTCGTGGTCTGCGTGGGCCGCTTCGCCGTGGTCATCGTGTTCATGGCTGTCATGTTCATGTGCGGCGTGGCCGTGGCTGTTATGGTCATGGTCGTCGTGCCCGTCGCTAGCATGGTCGTGGTTGGCGTGGTCGTGGTCGTCGTGGGCGGCATGTTCATCGCTCGCCGCCTCGGTGTCGCCAAGCAGATGGGCCACGGCCTCATCCATGCGGCAGGCTGCAGCCGCTGGCAGGGCAATCAGATTGGCAGGATCCGCCAGCACCGCAAGCGCACGCTCAACAGCGGCGCGATCCGCCTCCGCCGTTGCGGCATGTTCAAATCCGACGATATCAGCACCGGGCACATTCAATTCAATCGCCAGAACATCGCCATCAATCGCCATATTCATCAGGCCAACCCCATGTTCGTGGGTTCCTAGCTGTCGGCTCTCCTCTGCCAATGCCGGGGCTGCTGCCAGAAGCGCGATAAGAGAAAATGTGGTTTTCATCAGTCAAATCCTGCAAGGGCCAGAGAAAGGGGGCAAGGACGCGTTATACAGCCACCTGCCGCATACTGTGATATGTTATAAGATAACGCACGACAACCCCACCGCATGAGAAACCGACAACACTGGCCTAGATCCGCCACCCCGCTGCATGAGACGCCCCCTTGCTTACGCAAATGTGACAGAGGTGGCCCCAACCAACAGCGCAGGGGCCTTTTCCTTGCAGCGGTTTCATGCCCTAGATGCAAAGGCTCCGACCATATCAGAGGATTGCGCCATGACCGAGACCTATGTCCCGCCCCGTATCTGGACCCACGACGAGGCCTCTGGCGGGACCTGGGCCAGCGTAAACCGCCCAACCGCTGGCGCCACCCATGACAAGGCCCTGCCGCAAGGCGCGCACCCGCTGCAGCTTTATTCGCTGGCGACACCAAATGGCGTCAAAGTCACTGTGATGCTGGAAGAGCTGCTGGAGGCAGGGGAAACCGGCGCAGAATACGATGCCTATACCATCCGGATCGGTCAGGGAGAGCAGTTTTCCAGCGGCTTTGTCGCGCTGAACCCAAACTCCAAGATCCCCGCGCTCCTTGATCGCGACACCGGCATCCGCGTGTTCGAGAGCGGCTCGATCCTGCTCTACCTCGCTGAAAAATTCGACCGCTTCCTGCCAAAGCCGATCGCGCAGCGGACCGAGGTGATGAACTGGCTGTTCTGGCTTCAGGGCTCTGCCCCCTATCTTGGGGGTGGGTTCGGGCATTTCTATGTCTATGCACCAGAGAAATTTGAATATCCGATCAATCGTTTCACCATGGAAACCAAACGCCAGCTTGACGTCTTGAACCGAGAACTGGGCCAAAATCGCTATCTTGGCGGGGACAGCTACACGATCGCGGATATGGCAACCTGGCCGTGGTACGGCAACCTGGCGCGCGGCATTCAGTATGACGCGGGAGAGTTCCTGCAGGTGCAGGACTACCCCCATGTGATCCGCTGGGCCGAAGAAATCGCCGCCCGCCCGGCCGTGATCCGAGGCCGTATGGTCAACCGGATCACGGGCGAGCCGAGCGAACAGCTCCCCGAACGCCACAGCGCTGCAGATTTCGAGAAGCTCGCAACCGGCAAGTGACGACCTGGGCGGGGGCAGACCGGAACGCGCCAAGGTGCAATGTCCGGTGCGCCCCTTGATGAAACAAGGCATCCGGCACGCCCTGCGGTATCAGCAGCGAACACCGTAATTTCCGGCCAATGCCCCCGCGGTCCAGCGCCGCTCGCACAAGCGACGAGCCCCCAGACATGACATCCAGTCATATGAGAAAGTAAGGAAATCAAAGTGGTGCGGGTGGAGGGACTTGAACCCCCACGCCTTGCGGCGCCAGAACCTAAATCTCGCGTGGATTGATAGATTTCAGCGCCTTAGCGTCTGAGTTTCCCCAGACAAACCCAGAACGAACATAGAAACCGGGAAACCAGTTCAACGTGTACCGGCGTACCCTGGGAAGGAGCAGAATGCTCACGAGCGCTACTTGCCCGGCACAAATGTATGCGACAATCGCATAGACCCAACTGTTAAGCGCCAATAGCGCATACAGACCTGCAGCAATTCCTGCGAGCATCGCCATAAGTAAGCCCACAGTGAGTTTGAGATCGACGCATTCTTCTTCGCTGTGGAGCTGCTTTTGCCGGTCAATCCAAACAGAGTTGTTCGAAAAAGCTGTTAGCAAAGCGAGATCCCACAGAGCTGGGAGGTTCTTGGTCTTAAACGAGCAATCACATATCGCAAGGCGCTCGGCACTTAGATCATCGGACGCAAACTCTGTCGAAAGCAAAATTGTTGGCACCTGGGGCAGATCTTTACGGAAGAGCAAGAGCCGCTCGACCACAGGGCCCGCACCACCCAGACTGTCGACATCGACAAACACAGCAATTGTACCGCTGTCCAGGCAGAGACTGCTAACCCAAAGTGAGGAAATCGTAGATACCCGCTCGACAGAAATTCCCCTCTTTCCCAGTGCGTGGCCTATGGCCTCGAAGGCCTGCCCATTCTTCCCGCAAAACACGACATGCGTGATGTTTGAGATTTCAATGCCGTTCTGGCCTCCGGAATTGCGCTGGGGTCTCATTGAATTCTACCTTTAGGCTCTGTTGGGCTTGAAGAGGTGATTGAACGAGCTGATCTATCAATCGTCTCTCTCGAAGCACCGGAGACAACTAGATCATTTTCCTGAAATGCCGCAGCAACTTGGGTGCGGTTGGCCGCTCCAAGTTTGCGAAATATTGATCTGATGTGCATTTTTACAGTCGGTTCAGACAGGCCTAGTTCAAATGCAATGACCTTGTTCGTTAGGCCCAGTGCCAAAAGCTCTCCGATCGACTGTTCACGAGGAGAAAGGCCCCACAGACTTTCGCCCAGAGGCTTCGCAGCCAGCACGTTCGCTGGCGCGTAAACTCCGCCACTTAGAACAACCTTAAGGATGTCACACAGATTGCCCAGGTTGGTGCTTTTGGGAATGTATCCGCGGACACCGCGATTTAACGCCTGATGCGCGAATTGATCAGAGACGCCGCCGGTCAGCAATACAACCGGGATTGGTGCCGCTTTCTCGACGATTTCAATGATGCTGCTCATGCCCGTCATATCCGGCATGTGCACATCAAGCAGGATCAAATCAAAGCCGCAGCTTTCCTGCGAAACTGCGGTCAAGACATCAGCGCCGCGCTGACAGGTTGTGACCTCATAGTCTCCCGCTTCAATTGCGAATTTCAGGGTGTCGAGCAATAGAAGGTGGTCATCAGCGACCAGAATAGATTTCTTGCGAATAACGCCTTTGGACGGTGCCAATTTTCACTCCAACTCGATGTAACCTCGCTGTGAGCAGGTTTATCCGAGTAAGATGCCGCGACGACAACACGTCCATCAGGATGTGGAAAATATCCAAAAGATATCTGCGCCTTGTATTGACTTGGCGAGCATTAAAAATATCGCTTCGCCTTCCTTCATCGGCTGTCCAGGAGTGCGAGAGGCAGCATACTACTTGTTTTATAGTAGGGCATCACACCAGTTCGCATGTTTGCCACTGCAACGCGGCAAACAATGAGCAACTATCGACGGTAACCTTTCGATAGCAGGAGGTACGCTACTCCGCAAATTTGGGCAGAATGTCGCAGGCGTCATAGCCCGTACCTGAACGCCCTAGCGCGCCTGTTCGGCCCCTGTTTCTGCTCACTGCACTTCTCTGACCGTCGCACGACCGACAAAGTGGAATGCACTCACGTCCGCTAAATCAACGGCTCTGCCGTGATCGCAGTTCTATAGCCTCCGCTATCTAGGCTATGTTCGGCCTTGGTGATCAGCCACTCTCCGTCGACGTCTGACCAGGACCTGGCCTCCGAAAGTTCTGCTGCGGCTTCGAAATATCAGAGATGAAGTTAGCGACTAACGCTCAAACCGTTGAAGAAGAACGTAAGCTGGGCGCAGCGGTCAAAGCTCTTCGCAGTTAGAGCCCCTTTGGGCTGGATTAGGTCTCTGACCCTACGAAGTAACACTGTAAGTCGTTTCATGACTTCGATGGCTTATTCTAAAACCAACCTTACAAGACGAAGCGGAGTGTGCCATGTTGCCCTCGGTAGCCTGTTGCTGATAGAGGGTTTCATGATGCTAAAAGCAATCGGGTTGTTGCGCAGTGTAGTATTCTTGGGTTGGCTGTGTGCTGCTCTGGCGACTACAAGCGTTGTTACAGCAGTCTGGGCATTTCAGCTGTCCTCAGCTGTTTCCGCAATGGCTGCTAAGGTTGCCACTATGGCGGACACGCATCGAAAACAACTAACAAAAGAAGTCACAAGAACCAAAGCCAAGGCGCGTCTGCGGCGAGCGGTTGTGGCCGTGCCAATTGCTGGCATTGCAGCGACTGCGTACTTCGAAGAACAAGACTTCCAAGAATGGCTGATCGAAAACCCTGATAGCACCCGGAGGGAATACGCCTGCTCAATTGCAACGCTTTCTGCCGAGGTTGTAGATGAGGTGCTGCAGGAACTGCCCAAAACCCTAAGGCCCGCTCCCGAAACAGTGCTTAGCATCGTGCCTGAATGCTCGTAGTTCGAATGCGGACCATATCCAAAGGTCAAATTATCGACGTTGCATTGCCGGGCAGCGAGTAATTCCCATTTCGTTTTCCGTCCAATTCGGGGCTGACTGCCGTCGTATGGTCGTCAATCCGATGCGTATCCAGGCCGAACAATTGTAACCGAAACGCCGTATGGCAAGTCCGGGCTAATGCTGCCCGATCCCACGTTGTACCGAACGTCGGCTTTTCCACTGACCATAAGTCATTCAGGTTTGACACCAAGTTATTTTCGAGTACTTGACTCGGCACAACCGTAGCATCCGAAAGAGGTATTATTAGGGTCAGGACCCAGGGCGCCCCCACGCTACTAAACCAACGGCTCCGCCGTGATCGCTGTGCGATAGCCGCCGCTATCGAGGCTGTGCTCTGCCTTGGTGATCAGCCACTCTCCGTCGACATAGGACCGAAACCCAACCGCCGATAGCTTTGCCTCGGCCATGGCATCCGGGTCGCCCGGCATGGTGACAGATAGGCCGCGCCCTGCCCTCTTGAGGCGCTGCAACTCCGACGCCGCGGCCTGCTCTGCTGCGTCCTTGTTCGGGAACCGGCGCTTGAGGCGTTGTTTCGGCTCGCTGTCACCGGCGGTACATTCGATCGGCTTGCCCTTCCCGTGATCCTGATAGACCGCAACGACAGAGCCCGCGTTCTCGCGTGTCGAGTTCTGATATCGCCAGCGGCTGATCTTCTTTGGCGTGATGCTGAGCACCGGCATGGGTGCGCCGGATGCTGACAGGCTTTCACCACGCTTTGCCATGATCAGTCGGCCATTGCCCGGCTTGGCGATTGCGTCATGATCACGTGCGATCCGGGACAGGAGATTGATATCGCTTTCGTCAATCTGGTCGATATGAGACAGGGCCACCTTTGCCAGGCTTTCGGAAACCGCATGCTCGAGGCCGTGCTCACCCGCGATCTTCTGCACCAGGGCGCTGATTGTGGTCCCGCTCGGCCAGCTGCGTTTCTTCTGGTCGGTCAGCGCGGTCTTGCCGCTTGAGGTTTCACCATTCACCGACGCAATACCGGTGATCGTCATCTGATCTGGCGGACCACCTACTGTCACGCTGTCAGCGATAAACAGGCCCATATATTTCAGCTGGAATGCATAACCTAGCCAGACCCGGATCTCGGCCCCGGCCTTTGGCTCTGCCAGCCGTCCGAATAACGTGGTGTCGCTCAGCGTGATCCGGACCTGATCCGACTGGACCCCTGCGGCATCCGTCAGGGATAGGCTGACAAGGCGGGGCGCAAGGACGTTGCTGATATCCTCGCCGTCCACTTCGACCCGAAAGAAGGGTTTGAAATCAATCAATCCCATAGCCGCACGGCCTCCGCCTCTTTTGGTGCCTCGATCGCGGGCAGTTCGATCTCTGTATTGATCGGAAGCACTGGACCAAGGGCCGCGAGATCTCGGTTGGCCTCGAGCACGATTTCAAGAGCACCGGCGATCCGGTTGCCGTAGTGGCGCCAGACGATTTCATCAATCGTCTCGCCCTGCTTAGAACGGTAGAAGACTGCGGAGGCCGCCATCGTATCTCCTGATGTTGATTGTGAAGTCTTGCCGCAGAGGCGCGCCACCAGCTGCAAAAACCCTCTGACCTTCGCTGACGCCTTCAATCACCCAAATGCCCAACACCCGGCCAGTTCCAGCGACCAGCGGCAAGGGAAAACCCAGCGACGCAGTCCGCCTCATCTTGTCCACCTGCCCCAAGCCGCCCTTGAAATGGGGATGGATCACCCCCTGCAGGGTGATGGTGTCAGATCCGAACCCGGTGAACTGCAGCGCATCAGCTGCCCCGACACGCTCCTGCGCGGCCCATCGGTATTCTGTTGAACGCTGCAGGCTTTGATATGCCGCGGTGTTGATGCTGAACTGGTAGCCGCCCAGCTGTAGCATTGTCCTTGCCATGATCAGCCCCCGTATTGCCCAAAGTCATGCGCCTGGTCATAGAGTGCCCCAGCCTGCGCAGTGCGTGCCCGCTGCTCTAATTCGTCGGCGATCTCGGCAGCCGTGAGGTGCTGCGCGTTGATCATGGCGTGGATCGTCACCGGAGCGGAAGCCGCCGTCGGGGCCGCAGCTGGCGCGGGCATCATCTGCTGTGAGGCGACCTGCACCTGCTGCATAATCGGTGCGGCGACACTCTCTGCGCGTGCCATTGCGCGACGCAGTCCACCTCCCAGAACCTCCAACATAGGCCCAGCCTTGTCAGACAATCGGGCAAGGCGTTCTGTCGCGTTTGCATGGGCCACGTAGCCGCCCTTTGACGTCCAGATGGTTTCCGGTCCCTGCTCGCCGACTTGGCGGAAACCCCGCCCAATCGTGCCGCCGAGGTAAGAGCCTGATATCCCTTTGGGGACCGCTCGTCCGCTGTCTGTCGCTTGCGCGGCCGGTGGCTTGGCCGTAGGCGCGTCAGTCCCGTCGTCACCATTCCACCAGTCGACCAATCCGGAGCCGATGCCCTGCACACCAGCCACTGCGCCCGATCCTTTGTCTCTCAACCATGACAAACCATCGAGGACCGGTTGCAGCTTACCCATCAGCCAGTCAAATTTCTCGGCCAGCCAGTCGACCACTGCACCGATTGCGGTCTGGATCTCGTTCCAAGCGGATGCGATCCCATCGGTGGATGACAACGCATCGATCACGGGCTTGATTGTGCTCTGATAGCCCGCCTGCAGTGCGCCGCCGATGCCGGAAACTACCCGGCCAACTGCCGTTTCGGCCAATTGCCAGGCTTGAGTAATCCCGTCTGTCATACCCAACTTATCGGTAACGGGCTTGATGACATTTACCCACACGGACCGAAACACAGCGCCCATGGCCTCGAAAGAGTTTGCCAGAACCGTTTTTGCGCCGTCCCAGGCCACCCCCAAGCCAGCAGCAGCGTCATCCAGATCCCCACGCCATATCCCGCTGACGAAACCGCCAAAGCCGGAGAAAATGGTCTTGAGGCCGTCCCAATGGTTTTGAAACCATGGTGACAACAGCGCCCATGCACCAGTTATATGGTCTGTGACGCCCAGCTTGTCTGTGATCGGCTTGATCCCGCTTTCCCAAGCAAAGCGAAAAGCGGAGCCGATCCCATCGAGGACAGTGGAAAGCACTGAGCGGCCGCCATGCCAAGCCGCCGCCATGCCTGCGGCAGCCGCGTCCATGTCCCCACGCCACACACCGCTGACAAAATTGCCAGCCCCTTTGAACGTGCCTTTGATCCCGCCCCACAGTTCCCCGAACCAAGGGCCGACCTTGTCCCAATGCTTGTAGATCAGATAGGCGGATCCAGCGATGGCGCCGACCGCAAGGCCGATAGGATTCATCAGCAGAGCCCTACCGATTGCAATTACGCCAGTTTTCACCAACGCCAGACCACCTGTCAGGACGCCCATGGCACCGCTTGCGCTTGCGGCAACCGGCGCCAAGGCTGCGATCGACACGCCGAGCTTGACCACCGCCCCCCCAAACGCAAGCACGCTGCCAATGGTGCGGGCCGCGAACAAGCCGCCAATGATCATTCCGAAGTTTTCCCAGCCGCCGACCATGGTAGCGACCTCGGAAATCACCCCGCCGATGATGGTGGAAACCTTGCCCATGCCCTCGACAACCTGACCGATTACCGGCAGGGCAGCCTCAAGCTTCCGCGCTGCCGTGTCTGCAAAATCGGCAACGTCTTGACGGTTGGACACAGCCCACCCGCTAAAACTCTTCATTGATCGCGTAACCACCGGCATGAACTCGGCGCCGATGGTGTTTTTCAGGCCCTTGATGGTCAGCTGCGCGTCAAGTTGTGCATCCGCAAAGGCCTCGGCATCCCGTGCCGCTTCTTCGCTGAGCACATAGCCCGTTTTTCGGGCATCATCGCGCAGCTGCTGCAGGGCCTCAGATCCGCCGCCCAGCATGTTGACCATGCCGATGCCCGCTCGGCTGAACAGTGCAGACGCAATGGCCGCACGCTCCGCCGGGTTCTCAATCTCTTTCAGCTTGTCAGCAATTTGCGCCATCGCGCGCTCTGGGCCAGCCGCGACCAGATCCTTCGCCGAAAGTCCCATTTGGTCCAGGGCCTTTTTCGCCGCGCCAGTCCCTTGGGCCGCTTCCCCTAGGCGCTTTTGCAGCGCCGTCAGGGAGCTATCGAAAGTCCCTGCGGATACGCCAGAGCGCTCTGCGGCATATCGAAACTCTTGCAGCGCCTCGATGCCGATGCCCAGCTTGCCAGCCGTCTTTGCAACCTGGTCCCCATAGTCAGCTGTGGAACTGGCCAAAGCGAATACACCGGCACCAACTGCCGCCACACCAGCACCGACCCGGCGGCCAAGGCGGCCGATGTTGCCAGTCATCCGGCCAAAGGTTTCGCCGACGCGGTTGCTGTCGCGCATCGCGCGTTCCCAACGTCGCTGTTTGCGGGTCAAATCTTCAAGCGTCCGCTCGAGATCTTCATACTCCCGATCCAGCGCCTCGACAGACTTCCCCTGTTTGATCAGGGATGCCCGCTCTCGCGACAGTTCCTTTTGGCGCGTTTTTACAGTCTTGATGCTGTCGCCGATGCTCTCAAAACCCGCCCGGATCAGGCCGATGTTTTTCTTGAACGATTTTTCCAGCACACCGCCGATTGTGACGGTGGCGTTAAGGCGCTGATTTGCCATTAAGGCCCCCTATCCACCAGCTGAACCGGCTGCCGCTCATTGCGGTGATCTCGGCGCAAGACCACCCCGTGTGCCGGGCAAGTATCAAAACACCTGCCCGGCAGGTTTCAGGCGTCAGCCATTCATAAAAGCCAGCGCTGCCTGCAGGCGGGAGTAGTCCTTGAGTTTGGCAGAACGAATATCGGCAGGGGCGATGCCTGCGAGATTTGCGAGCAGCGTCACCTCTGTCATTGCCTGATCCCCTTTGGCCGTTTTTTCCGCTGCAATCATGTCATCGACAGTCGGCTCGCGCAGGGTCAGCTGTTCTTGTTTGCCCCCGTCCGCCGTGATCCCACGCAGCAGATCGACTGTCAGCGATCCATCGGGGTTTTCGGTGATGAAGTCCGGCAGGTCAGTTTGGTTGTTCATGGGTGCTCCTTAGATGCCCAATGCGGCGCGCTGCTCTGCCAAGCGATCAACCCCGCCGACATTGCGCACCATGTTGATGACGTCGATTTCCGTGATCAGCTGCCCGCCAATGGTTTCCTTGAAGGCTTCAAGGGTCATGTTGACGGTGATGCTGGCGGACTGTCCCGGCGACCAGGTCCCACGGTCTGGCTGGATGATCTTGCCGCGCATGTTGTGGATGACCGGCGTGACTGTGCCGTCTTCGCTTTCCAGAGCACCGCGCGCGGTTACCTGGACCAATTGTCCGGGAGCAATGCCCCAAAGCGCCAGCACGTCCGCGCTGTAGTTGCGCAGAACAAAGCTGGTGGTCATTTTTTCCATGCCCATATCGATATCGACCGGACCATCCATGCCCCCGCCGCGGTATTCCTCTGCGGCGACTGAGGGGCTGGCCGGTGTGTAGTCACCCAGCTCCCCCGCATAGCCACGACCATCAACGAAGAGATTGAAGTTTTTCAGGATATTGCGAATAGCCATCAGCCCAGTGCCTCCGCGATGTATTCATTGGTGAGGTGCGACCGGAAGGTGACCCGCTCGGCCGGATAAGGCGGCGTGAAATCGAAGTTGAACCACACCTGCCCATTCTGGATGCTGGTTGGCGTGTTCAGATCCGGATCAGCCCAGCAGCGGCCGCCCAGCAGCGCGCCCTGTGCAACCAGATTGGCAATGAAGCCGTTCACGCCCTCGACCACATCGTCCATGTAGGTCTTGGTGATCGCACGATCGACCCCCCACAGATGCGTTCGCTGAATGCTTTCGTTGAGCACGTCAGCGGTGCGGCGGACGCAGAAAAACTGCCATTTCGGATCTGCAGTGGGTGCGCGGTTCCCCCAGAGGCGGTAACCGTCCTGCCGGATAATTGTGGCCACGTTGTTTTCATTCAGCAGGTTGGCCCGGCTTGCCCGGTCACCCAGCTTGAAATCAATCGGGCGGGACGTGCCCAGAATGCCGAAAATCCCCTTGTTCGATGGAGAAACCCAGAACCCATCATCATTGTCTGTACGTGCGATCACACCGGCAACGCGGGCAGAAGCCGGCTCATCGACAATCGAGCCATCAACGGCAAGGACTTTCACCCAGGGGTCAACCACGTAAACGCGGCCAGTGGTGCCCCAATCGCCCGCATAGGCTTGGGCGGCTGCGTCGGTCGTGTTCGGCCCATCTGCAATAATAACGGCAGCCATCCGGTCTGCGATGCCCTCGAGCTCGGCAACGACAGGGTTTGCCAAATAGGTGCCGGGATTGCCCGCGTCCTCAAGGCGCTGATGGGTCCAACCTGGTGCGCAGAGGATGCGCGGGGCAAAGCCAACAACGCTTTCAGCGCCAAGAAGTGCGTGGACGCCCTCATATTGGCCATTCGTCGCGTTCACACCGCCAACCATATTGGCGAGCGTTTCGGCCTCGTCTGCACCTTCCTCGATACGCACCGCGATAACCACCGCGCCGATCTGGTCAAAGACACCATCCAGCGCACCGGGAAGCGTCCCGCCGCCAGTGCGGTCTGCTGTGGTGTCCAATTTGGCCGCCTCGGCGCGGCTGCCCGCGATCAGAACCGGAGTGTTAAGGGGGAATGCGGCAGGATCGGCAGCAGGCGCTGTGCCTACAATACCGATCACGCCTGTCGAAATCGTGCGGATCGGGCGCGGGCCTGAGTCGATCTCGAGCACCTCGACGCCGTGATTAAAACCAGACATTAGAGCCTCGCTGATGATTGCAGTTCTCTGCGATCATGCGGGACATTCGGCGCCCCTCCCTCTGGCGGATTTTCACCCCCGGGATTGCCGCCGAAATCCTTGGCTAGTGTTCAAAAACGGCTGATGAGATCCAAGATTGCAGGTGGCAAAGGAGGCCATGCCGCATCGTCAAGAAAATCCTTTTCAGGTTCCGCCGCTAGCGCCTCAAATGCGGCACGCATATCCCCAACCCACATCAGAGCAAAGCGCCCGCCATCCAGTACAGCTTGGTCTTCCTCGGTGCGATCCACGTCGGATTTACCAGCAATAACGCCAGCAGCTGTTGCAATGTTCATCTGCGCCTCTGCAGAGGCAACACTGTAGATCCGTCGCCGACATTCGGCGCTGACCAGCTTTCTGCGAAGCTTAGATTTTGCCTCCGCAATGACGCCTGCAGGCACTCCGGTGGCAAGAGCATCTTCTTCGTGCCACTGGTCATACTGCCGACCGTTGTATTCGAAACTGAGCATTTAGCGAACTCCTTACAAAGATGCCAACGTAGAATAAGCACACTCTCTCACGGCCAGTGGGTCAGCACCTGGTGCGACTCCCTCTACCCAATGACCAGCCATTCCGATGTGTGTGCTTCCCGCCATGTGGATGCCGAACCCACCCCCTGCACCAATCACTTTCTGATTGCAGCCTGCCAGAGCTTCAACTTCGCAAAGCAGGAAGTTCACGGCTGTAAAACCCCGCCGCGTCACCACGCTTCGGGAAGCGTGCCCCCCAGCAAATTGCCGGAGTTTCAGGTGGACATCGGTAAAGGTCAGCCGGTTCATGGCATAATCAGGAAACTCAATTCCTGGCGCTGTACCCGGTTTATTGCGTGCTTCATCGGCGAAAGTGATGACTGCCTTCGTTTCATCGACTTTGCTCCCGAAGATCCGCAATCGGCCTCCCATTGGTCCGTTGATCCGGTCCTCGAAATGGAGATCGTTCAGAAGGCGGATAGTTACATCGCCCATCGGATCGGCTGACTCGATCGCTTTTTGAATGCTCCGAAATGGCTGGGCCTGCGTTCCGATACCTGTGACGTCGTTTCCATCGTTTGGGTCGACGTAAAGGTTGAATCGCATCGAACCGAACGCTGCTGCGCGGGCCGCCTCGATGCGCTCACGTTCTACTTCGAAAAACGATTTGAGTTCGGTAAAACCCTGGATAAGCGTATTGATTTGCTCAGTGCTAGTTGGCATTCAAAATCTCCTTATTGTGCACCGTGCAGTGCACGGATTGCCTCTGCTTGCCGCAGCTGTTCAAGGTTTAGGTTTGCGATTGCAGTGCCTGTGGCGACGGCCAGATCGAACAGATCATCATCCGGAGCGTTCACAATAATCAGCCCCTCCCCAACCCGTTTGAAACTCAGTACGTGATCCACAAGATAGGTGATCGCACCAGTCTGACGGGCCTGCACGTCGTTGCCCGCCCAGATGGCGATCAGGTCGCCGTCCGCGTCGAAAAAACCCATCTCGCGCACGTGGAAAGCTGCCGTTTCCGGCCCAAACTCAGCCTTAACGCGCCAAGCATTGCTGCCAACGATGTGGCGTTTGTCGATTGGCTTGCGGGCCCGCTCTCGGCGCAGTGCTGTTTGCGAGAATGACGGACCGTAGTTTGCACCATTCCCATCACCCAAAGCGATGTGCGTGACGGCCACCTGTGCCCCAGAGCCAGCAGCAGCCGTGATCTTAGCCTCGGCAATATCTGTCAAAAGTGTCGACGGCATTAGATCTCTGCCCTCCTTTTTACATGGTGAAGTTCTTTGCTGACCAGCGTCACATGGGCAGCCAGTGCGATAGCTGTTTCAGAGTGCACTAGCTTCGCCTTTGGCCGTGGGTCATGCATGACCTCAGACCGAAGCAATGTGCGAGAGCCCGCGCGGATGTGCGCGCCAACGTCTGCCCGCGCAGGGCGCAACTCCGCGTCAGCCTCAAATCGGTGCAAGTGTGTGGATCGAGTGTCAGAACGGAGCTCAACCACTTCGCCAAAACTCTCGCCGATCCGCAAATCGAAATGGGATCGCACCGGTTTTGCCGTCTCAACTATGCGGCTTACCTGGGCAAACAGATCCCCGTCAATTTGCAGCCCCGCCTCGAACACATCTTCGCCGTAGACGTCGATCCGAAAGGTATGCGGATTGCCGCCATACTCGAACCATTCGGAGAGATCAGTGCGGAAACCGACTGAAGAGAGCGCGTTTTTTACGGCGTAGCGTGTACCCTTGCGCTGATGGACCGCGAACGATCGACGGATGACCTCGCGCTTTGCGTCCTCTGGCCATGTGGGGTCCCATTCATCGACAGACATGGCAAAGGCCAGCCACGGCAGAAGCTCGGCTGGGCAGCGATCAGGGTCCCAGATTTCGCGCAATGCCGCTTTGGGGAAGAGAGGCGGCCCGACAGCTGCCTCGAGCGCGCGCTCCTGTGCTGTGGCATTGTGAGGGAGAAGACTGTCAGGCATTGGCACCCCCAATGCTGACGGAAACAGCTGTGCAGAATGCCGCCTGGCTTGCGCTGACCGCGATATCAGCCGCAGGGCTCACCAGAGCCACGTTCTGAACACCCGGCTGATGTAGGGCCGCGTAGAGGCCCGAAAGCGTGATATCGGCGCCAAGACGGCGCTGCTGGCTCGCGTAGGCCAAAGCGGCACGCTCCGCAGCCTCGCGCACCACGGCGCTATCCGGGCCGGGCAGAACGGTCAGCACAGCCTGAACATTGTAGGTCAGGATCTCGGCGCTCTGGACTGTCACCAGATCCGTCAGCGGGCGCACCTCGTCTGCGTTCAAAGCGGCGTCAACTGCGGCCAGCAGAACCGTAGGGGCCGCGCCGTCGCCCGACCGGGATAGAACCGTGACCAGCACCTCGCCTGGCGCCGGGCTTTGCACGCTGGCATCGCCCACGTCCGGATCGGCCCCAAGCGCATGGAACACATAGGCCCCCATCGGCCCCGCAGTGCTCAAGCCCTCGAATGCCAGAAACATGCGGCGGCGCAACGCGTCGTCACTCTCAAGAACAGGCGGCACCGGCGGCAGCGCCTGCGGATCTCCCGGCTCAATCACCAGGCGTTCAACAGCATAGCGGGCTGCGATGTGGTCAAGATCTGCACCAGTTGCATAGGCTGGCATCACCGCGCGCGCCGCATCGTTCACCTGCTGAATGGCCAGGGTCCGATAGAACGCGGCGATCTCAAGGATCTTGTATGCAGGGTCACTTTCAACCAGCGCATCAAAGACCGGATCTCGCTGCCGCAATTCCGCCAGCATATCCGCGAGCGCGGTTTCAAAATCGACGGCCTGCAGCACCTCTGGTGCTGGCAGCTGCGAGAGGTTTATCGATGTAAAGCCGTCAGCCATCAGCGCACCTCGATTCCATCAAGGGCCACCGGCTCACCCGTCGGGACGTACTGGCCAAAAACCGAAATCACCACACCGCCCGGCTCCGGCATTTCAACGGCGATGGTGTCGAGCTCGAGCCGTGACTCCCACGTTTCAATCGCCTCATATGTTGCCGCCATCATATCCAGACGCGTTGCATCGTTCATGGGGGCATCAACCAACCGATAGAGGCGGCTGCCGTAGTCGCGCCGCATCACGCGGGTGCCGATTGGAGTGGTCAGGATGTCCCGAACGGACTGGCGCAGATGCGCGAGCCCGGAAAGGGGTTTCCCCGTTGATGCGTCGATGCCATTCATGCGGCCATGATCGCGCGACAGATAGGCCCGAGCCCTCTGGCGGTTTTTCTTAACCGCCCGCGAACACGTCACTGGACCCGCTGGCGACTGCTGACCCGCAGTCGACCGGATCACCCACCCGCCCGAGTTGCTTGCCGTTGGCGAACACCGAACTGGAACCGGATCCAAGGCTACCACCGTGGCACACCGGCTGCGGGTCGCAGTGCACCGCCCATGCGTCACCTTGTCGATGGGCAGCGATGCCATTCACAAAGACAGACCCACTGCCGCCGGTGCTGGCCCTCGGGGGAAACGGCCCATGGCCGGTGCAGTTGTCGCCTTTTCTGGTCACCTTGGGCATCAGTTCAGGTCAATCCGAACACCATTCACAGACACCCCGCCTGCATCGATCACAATAGTCGATCCATTACTGGCCAGAGTGATCGCATCTGCGGTGATGGTGATCGAGGACCCTGCAATCTTGACCCGGTGCGTCGCCTCACTGGACCCCGGCCCCTGGTTGGCGTCACTGAACACCGACCCCAGAATGACGCCTTGCGCGGTGTCACCGGATTCAGACAAGACGACCACCTGCTCGCCGATGCTGACAGGTGACCATACCGCGATTTCGGCTGCCCGCTCAGCCATCCACGGCAGCCAGTCACTTTCGCTTTCCCCGCCAAAGGACACCTTTGCGCGGGCTCGGCCAGCATCCACTGCTGTCACAACGCCAAAGCGGACAATGCCCTCGCGGGCTTGCTCGTTGCGGGCCGCCCCGTAAGTCATTGGCTGCCCCCGAGCTCGTCATAGTCACCCTCTTGCCCGGGCCCGATCTCCGGCGCATAGCCGATCATCACCCGTTCCGGCGTGATCCCCTCGCCTGTCCAGACGCTTTGCCCCAGGTCAATCTGTTGATCCCATTCAACCGCCCAGACCTCGAATTTGTCGAACTCAGGATCAAAGGCATCTGGCCCGATGTAAGTGACCTGAGCCGGGCTGACAGGCATGCCCCAGCGGTTTTGATGCACCATCACCCCCAATGAGACGGCCAATTTGCGGATCTCGCGTTTCACATTCTCGGTGCGGAAACTCATGATGATGCGCGCGACCCATTTGGACACGACCGACAGCTGTTCCGTGCCAGGGTCGCTATCTGGATCACCCTCCATGTCTACCAACTCAATCAGTATGGACGGAACCACCAGATCTTTGCGGTCTGTGTCATAATCCTCGACGGTCGGCACAGTCGGGAAACCGCCAGAAATTGCCAGCTTTACCGCATCGTGAAACTCATCCAGATCGATAGATCGCGCCATGCTTTACCCCTTGCCGATGCCGTAGAGTGTGCGAGCCCGAACCTCGGCCCGGAACACCTTGAAAAAGACCTCTTCGACGTCGTCAAAAACCTGGTCTTCAATGTAGGTTTGGGCCTTATCCTCGATCGGCATCTGGGCTTCTTTGATTGGCCAGGCCCTGCCCGTCACGCGCTGCATGACAGTCCGTTTTCCCTTGCTGTTCTTCGCGACAAACGCACCGGGAAAGTCCTGTTTCCCATACTTGGCGCCCGAGCCTGTCCGCATCGGTCGTCCCTTGAATGCAGAGACCCGCATATCATTGAGGCCAAACCACATCCTAACTTCGCCAAGACCTTTGCCTCTTTTGAAGCGAAACCCTTGCAAGCGTTTGCGCAACTCGGCCGCCGTGCGCAGTTCTAGTTCCGAACGCAACCCCTTGCGAGCGCGGGTTTTCATGGTCTGGGCAGTGCGGCGCAGCGCGCGGGAATAGGCGAACTGCAGATCTTTCTCACTGGCTCCGAACTCATCGGCGATCTTGTTCAGCTCACGCGCATCGAACTCGAAAGACAGCATACTTATTCTCGCGCGAGGGCGAGAACTGCCATGCCGGTGCCGTCCTCTTGCGGATTGCTCAACAGGTAGTAGTCTTGGCCCTTGATGGTGACCTGGTCGCGGTCACGCAGATCAGCCACGTCCCCCGCCTTGCAAGTGAGCCGGGGCTGCGTGGCGTCGACCTCGTACTCGCCCAGTTCCGCGTTGAAATACGGCTCATCGAAGACGCCTCGGATCTGACGGGAAACGCCTCCCCGCGGGGTGACCATCGCCTCAAGGGCAAAGTCATCCACTTGCAGGAAGGCGTCCAGATCATCCCAAGCGGGCGAAACCATCAGTCACCTTTGCCGGGATCTTGCTTGGGGTCGGTGGGCTTGGCATTGGTGGTCTTTTTCGCAGTTGCCTGGCGGCCGGTGCCCTCTTCGACCTTCCCGCGCTTGATCAGCCCATGGGCCTCGGCCTTCGTCAGAGACACTTTCATTCCGGGTTTCTGGATTTTACCGCCCCAGACAAACGCGCTGGCGACCTTGTACTCGAACTTTGGGACCTTGGTCTGTTTTTCCATCTTCTCACATCCTTTCAGGGAGCATTCAGGCCCCGGCCCTACGCGGGCCAAGGCTCAGGGTTTGTTCGCGATCGTCAGCTGGCGTCGGTGCCGTAGCAGAGGCCCGCAGGGTGACGCAGGACATAATCCGCGTCCTGCATCGCGATCAGGCGCAGACGGCCACGGCTACTGTGGGTGTACGGGTCGACAGTGAGATCCAGACCGCCCCACATGCCAACCAGCACATTGCCAAAGTCGCCGTGGAACACATCACCCTGTTTGATCTGGTTGGTGACTTCGCCACGATACCCGTTGACAGTGTTGTCGCTTTCCCAGATCGGCGCCCCGTTGGTGCCTGCAAACTTCTGTGTGCTTTTGAAGTGGCCCCGCATTTTGGCGTTCTGGACGTAGGCCATGCGATCAACATCCGCATTGGCCGCTGCGATTTCGCTTTCCATCTGGATCACATCGTCCCAGGTCGGCATGGCCACGCCACCACCAGACCCTGCACCGCCAAAATCGACCACATTCACGCCATTGGTATTAGCGATCCCCAGGGGCTGATCATCCGTGCCGGTGCCGTAGAAGCCCGCAAAGTCCAGCGATGTCGCAAGCGCCAGCGCCAGATCACTGCGGACCAGAGCCTCGATATCCATGCTGGTCTGTTTCAGCGTGCGGCGCGTGATTTCGGAATATGCGGCCACAGTCTTCGGCGAAAACTGGCGTTGGCCAAGGCTCAAGATATCCTCGGCGGCCTCGCCATCTTCACCAATCCAGTAGCCAGTTGCGCCACCTTCCTGGGTCGGGATATCAGGGTTGCCGACCAGCCCCATAAGGGGCGTTGCAAGGCGCAGCAGGATCGTGCGTGCCCGCAGCATCTGAATAAAGCTCTGGCTCAACAGCGGGTTTGCAATCGCGTTGCCGCCGGTATCGCCTGCACCAACGCCACCGGTGCCAGTGTTGAGCGGGGCGCGCATCAGCACGTGCATCGGGATCATGATGCCTTGCGCATCCCGACCCTGCACCTCTGCCGCTGCATCGGATGCCTCGAATTCAAACGCTGCGGCCTCTTGCGCTGCCCGGTCTGCCGGGTTGGCCAGCGCCCGGATCGCGCGCAGGAAAGAAAACTGGTCTGCCTCGTCATCCGTCATGCCGATATCGGAACGGTCCATGATCTGACGGTGATCGGTGCTGCGCTGGTGCAGATGGTCCAGCAGTCGGGATTGCATATCCTCGACACCCTGACCGCCGCGGATCAGTTCCAGAGCCAGATCCTCGGCGTCGTACTGGCTGCCAAGTTCGGTCAACTCGCGCACGCGGGTTGCTTCCTGCTCGCGCCCACGCTGCAGCAGGGCCGCGTCACCTGCACCTGCACGCTCAAGCATTTCCACGACTTCGATAATATTGCCGTTTTCGTCAACTTTTGCCCGGACAAGATTGCCCTCACTGTCGCGGGTGATGATGGTTTTCATCTCAATTTCCCTTTGCTGATTGCCCGCGGCCCCATTGCCCGCGCCTGTTTCATCCTCTGCAATCTGGCCGGTATCGCCCCCAGTCACCTCTGGCAGATTTTCCCCGGAGCGCCCTACCCCCACAGTCTGATCTGCAGGGACTGCAACCATCGAGATTTCAAAAGGAGCCCAGCGGGTGACGGTCACCAGATTGGCCTGGCCATCGCGTTTTTCTTCTTTGATTTCGCTGACTGAGTAGCCGACCGATACGTGGCTGCGGATACCGTCCACCACGTCTTGAAAGATCTCATCGGCTCGCGCGCTGCGACTGAACCGAACGACTGCACGGCCAACCTGGTCGGCATCGATCCGGGCAGACACTATGACGCCGATCTGATCGCGCCAATTGTGGTCCATCAAAAGCGCGCCACCGTTGTTCAGCCGCTCGAGGTCGACCGCGCCCGGTTCATGGGAAAGGACTTCCTCACCAAACCACCGCATTACCGGCGTGGTAGAAGAAAACGCGAGCTCAACTGTGCGCGCCTCTTCGTCAATGTTGACAACCTCGGCCACCCGCTGCAGGCCTTGAGCGCTGCCACGCTGCCCAGCGTTGATCTGCTCAGGTGTCAGCGAGCGGGTCAGGGATTTCCCGATCAGGTCACTCGGCTTGCGCACTGTCGTTTCCTCCGCCTGCAATGGTTTCATCGGGGTCGGTTTCGACTGCTGGGACACTTGGGGACCCTCCTTTTGATTTCGCGGTGATCAGCGCTGCGATGATTTCGGGCGGGATGCCCTCGTCTTTCATCGCCTGAATGTCCTCGGCAAATTCGCGATACACGTCACGCGGGTTGCGGCCCCGCTCCCGGATCACTTGGCCGCGCGACTTGAACAGGTTTTCAACCGCGTCGGCGTCGGCCTTCACATCCTTGGATGGGTCCATCCAGTCCCACCGGCGGGCATGGAAAGTTGCATCGAGGTATTTGGACAGATGGCGAGGTGACAACGTCGCATCGTTGTCCAAGGTGATCTTTCCGGCAATCAGCGAATATTCGAGCCATTTCTCGAAGACCTCCGAGACAAAACTCTCGATCAGGCTTTCCTGGAGCTCTTTCCAACGGTCCCGCTCGGCCTGCATGCCGTGGCGCATGCTCGACAGGTTCACGCCCTCAAGATCATTGGCGAGATCGTTGTATGCGGCCCCCAGACCAGAGGCGACGCCGCGGAGGTTATGCTTTGAAAACACCGCCATTTCACCATTGGGGTAAGGGCTTTCAACCCGTTTGAGACGCTGGCCTTGCAGCATCTCGTGATAGATCCCCTCTTCGCTGGTGAGCTCTACCTCTGCAGCCTCGTCATCATTGTCATCATCGTCGTCAGGCGCTGGACCGAAACCCTCGTCCCACTCAATCACGCCCAACTTGTTCGCGCTCTCGCGCGCATTGGTCAGGGCCGCGCGTTCGAACTGGTCCAGTTGGCGCATGCGAAGAAGGGCCGTTGCCATCCAGGGCAAGCCACGCTTTTGCCCAACCAGATCCTCTTCAAACCAGTGAATGATCTGATCCGCTGGCACCCGAATGAAGGCGCGACCAGCATGGGAATAGTCCGACTGCGACACGTCAAGTGTGTGGAAGTAGTAGTAAACCGGCCGCCCCATTTTGGTGTATTCGATACCCGCCCGGATAAAGCGGCCATTGGGACGACGGTCCTCATCGAAGTCGGCGGGGCAATTGACCGGATCGAGGATCTGCAGCCCATATCCCCAAGGCCCCGCATCGCGACCATAGACGTGGCGCACCATGAATTCGCCATCGCTCGGCAGCCCGTTCACCAGTGTTTTCTGGATCTGCAGGAAGGATCTGACGCCCTTCACATCGCAGTTCTTGGCCTTGCTCCATTTCTTGAATGCCGCCTCGATCGCGCGGTTGGCATCTGCATCTGGCTTGCCATCAACTCCCTGCACCTGGGCTTGCAGAATAAAACCTTTTTGGCCGATGACATTGCGGCGCACGCTGCGCTGAAACGCCTTGGCATAGCTATTGTTCACCAGCTGTTCACGGGAGCGGGCCACCAGCGCACGCCAATTCCGGCGCACAATCTGATCCGCAGGAAGCGGCGACTTTGACCAACCAGAGGTCACCCGATCCGCCTGCGCGGCCTGATACAAGCGCGCGCCACGTCGACGGGCTGGCGCAATCATGGGCGGCGCTACTCGCTGCGCATCATCGGCGACTGTCGGTTGAGAACGGCGGAACCACTTTCCAATCATGGCATGCGCACCTTGATTGTGCGGCCCATGCCCCGACGCTTACGGCTCGCGTTCTTTGCCGCCAACTCTGCCCGATAGCGTGACCGCAGTTTCAACAGCTCATTCAATGGCGTCCGCTGCAGCGAGCGATTGTTGATTTGGTAGCTCTGCTGATCGATGCTGGCCCGGTTTTCGATCACCGCCTCGATCGCATCAAGCACCTTGCGCACGTGGTCACGATTGTCGACGCCAGCGCCTTGCGCAGAAAGATCCGGCGCGATCCGCACCTCGCCTGCCTCGACGGTGATCACATCTGATCCGTCGGACACTCGCAATTCATAGCGGTAGTGACCGGGCAACCAACCAGCAGTCTCTCTGGCTGCTGCGTGCAGGTTGTGATTTTCGCCGTCACTATCCGCTGCCAGATCAATCTGGCTGGCGCCGCGCATGATCAGCGAAAGCCCCCACTCCGTTGCCGGGTAGACCGGCAGGCATACACTCGCCCTAAAGGTAACCCCTGCCCCGATTTCAGCTGGTAGTGCGCCCACGTTTTCGCCCTATTCAAGAGTGTGGCGCCGTCTGCGTTTTCGTCGGTTCGTCCGTCGGCGCTTTGGGCCACTGTCGGAATTTCGGGGCGATGTATCCTCTGGCAGATTTTCCACGGCCTCACTTTGCGGTGCCTGATCGAGGTCTTGTTCCTCGCCTTTCTGCACTTCCAGAGCCGACACCAAGCGTTTGATATTGGGCCGCAAGATGCTCAGTGCAGCATAGGCGTAGACCCGGCAGTCGAAGGCCTCGTTTCGCGGGCGCACCTTCTGCCATTCCCGCATCGGGAAGCCTTTCAAATATTTGGTGCGCAGTGTCTCTGCTGTGAACATATCGTACCAGGCAGGATCTCGATCCAACGGGAAGTGGCAATGCCCCGGACCTGGCGCCGGAATGCGCGCCAGCTGAGCCACCACGACCTTCGCCTCATCCACACCGATTGAATGGAGCCACACAGGGCGCAGGCCCCGCTGACGGATCTTGCTGGGCTGGGTCACGATGGGGCGGCCCCAGCCCCCGACACCTTTCACGGCAAAGACCTTGCGGCCCAGTCGCTCGCGCGCATAGTCATAGGCGGCCTGTGTCCGTCCGCCCTCGCCGCCGGTGTCCAGACAAGCGGCAGAGATCCGCAACTCTGCCCCGCTCTCATGGGTCCAGGTTTCTGCGAGCACCTCGTCCAGTTCATCCCAGACGTCACCTTGCAGCGGATCGCCCCACAATACCTTGAAATCGACAGACCACGACTCCTCGCCAAGACCCCAAGCTACGATTTCGACCTCGAGCCGGTCATTCTGCATGTCGATCCCGGCGGTCAGAACCCCCGCGCCCATTGGCACCGGTGCCCGGAATTCCTCCGCCCGCGCCATCAGAACAGAGGATTCCAGCTGGTCGCCCGCCTCTTCCCAGGTTTCAGCCAGCGAGACGTTCACAAACGTCTGCAGATCCCCGGCAGCACGTTTGTCCAGGAACGATTGCACAATGTCTTTCAAATACCGAAAGCAGCTGTAGAGCTCAGACAGATGATAGGAGGCATGACCGCGAAACGGCTTCTTTGCGATCCACCCGCCCCCCTGCGCCTCTGCATTTCGGATGGCGGCGCAGCGCTCTGCATCATTCCAGGCCGTGCCGCAACCTTCCCCCTCGCAAAGGTAGGTGGCCGTTTCCGGCAAGTGCTGGCCATCGTCATCTTTGCCCCATGAAACCTGCGACCATTTCAGCGTCTGTTTGTGCGCGCAATGCGGGCACACAACATGAAAGTGACGTTGATCCCCCTCAAGAAACGCGGTTTCAATCCAGCTTTCCCCCTTGATGGTTGGGGTGCTGATCTCAAATAGCAGTTTCTGATCCCCGAAAGTCGCAGCCCGTTGCCACAGCAGACCGACAGGGTGACCCTCACTGGTGCGATCATAGCCGTCGGTTTCATCGCAAACGATGAATGGCGCCGACCGGCCACGCATGGTCTTGGGCGATCCTGACCAGCTGAACATCAGGAACCCGCCGGGGTAGCTCTTCATGCGCTGGTTATTCACACCGTCGCGGCCACGTGGCTTTGCCAGAACGTTCTGCAACCCCTCGTTGGCCTCGACCATGGGATTGAACTTGGTTTCCAGCCACGTGGTCAGGTCGCCCTGGCTAGGCTGCATCATCATCTGCGAAACAGGATTGAAACCAATGCGGTAGGCCTGTGCGGCAAGCGCGGTCTGCGTCTTTCCAACCTGCGCGCCCCACATCAACGTGATGCGATCACACCGAGAGCTGGCGGTCATGTCGATCACTTCACGCTGATACGGCGCATTGTCAAAGCGCATCGGTCCCGGCACGGCATTGCCGACCGGGATCTTGATATTTGCCTCCGCCCAATCTGAGGGTTTCAGATCCGGAGGCGGCCGGAGAAATTCACGCGCGCGCCTGGTTGCCTGAACCACCGCGCGTGCATTGGAAAAATCAGCCCGGGCGTTCACTCACCGTCCGCCCCCTCGCCTTCATCATCTGCAAGCGCAATATCCGTTTCCTCAACCAGATCCCGATCTGCAAGCGCCTCGAGAACGTGGTCGACTTCCTCGCGCAACACATCCTTGAACCTGGTTTCGTCGCTCTCGCCCATCAGTCGACGCGCAGCCCGTTGCGGCAGGACGTTGCGCAGGCCAGCCCGCACCTCACCAAAGGCCTTTGTCAGAGCGCGTTCATATTGCTCGACAGGAACGACCTGTTCCTTTGCCTTGGCCAAATCCAATTCCGCCTGTTCTGTTTCCGCCGCCAACTTGCGCAACAGCAACTCATCCTTGGACGCATTTTCGGTGTGGCTTGTCTGGGCGCGAATATCGTCATCGCGCCAGCTGCGGACCTCTGCGGTGTTGAAGACCCACGCCCGCCCACGCCCCCCGCGCTGAACAACCGGGCAGCCGCGGCTCACCCAGTCATCAACCGTTGGCATAGACACGCCGTTGATTTCAGCCAGTTCGGTCCGGTTTACATTCCGCCCACGTGATTTTTTATTTTTTACAGACACTTAACGCCTCGCGAGAAAAAACCGGGCAATCGCCCAAACCTGCCGCCGCTTTACATTTTCGGTCCGGATTGCTGTTTCATTTCAGAGGCTTGCGGGCTCTATATAATAAACAACCCTATGCCCCAGCCGCACGCACACATAATTTTTGGCGCATGCGCATACCCACAGACGATCCCCCCTAGGGAGGGACCCGCGAAAAGGGCCGGCTCACCATCGCGGCCATCGCGGATCCGATCTGTTGCGGCGTCGGCAGCAGCCAGCCGATGAGCGCAACCAGCAGAAGCCAGGGCGGCGGGCCTTCCCGGACCACAACGGTGCTGATCTGCTCACCGCGAACGCCCGTGCGCCCGGCGCTCTGCTCGATGCTGCGCGCCTGCGGTCGGGTGATCTGCTGATCTGAGTGCGTCGACACGCCCAAGGTCTGAGCATTGCTGCGACCAGCCTGCCCATTGGCGGCGACACTTGGCCCCGCACCGGTCAACGCAGCCACGGCCCCGAATGGGCTGTCACAGGCCGCGAGGACCGCGCAGGCGGCCAAGATGGCAGGCCAACGCATCAGCGCCGCCCCTCGGCCCACTTGGCCAAGCGATCACGCAACACCCAGAGCGCCGTCAGGAAGGCCAGACCCGCAAACACGGCCACAATGATCTGTGCAGTGCCATCCAATGCACCAACAGCAGTGGCTGCTGTTCCGCAGGCTGCAGCCATCTGCACAGCGCTCCCTTGCACGGTTTTGGACTGGGTAACGCTGTCACGCGGTTCCGGGGCCGGATCGGCCTTAGCCTGCTGGATCTCCAAAAGCACCTGCTCGAGGTCCTGCGGCTTTACAATCGCCTTATTGAGCCCGTCACCAGCGTAGTAGCTCTGGCCGCGTTGCAGTTGGCGGTTGGCACCTCTCATCGGGTGCAGAACCGGCAGGCTTGCCCATTCCTTTGCCAGGGAGGTCGCAAACCGCTGCAGCGACAGACGCCCTGAAAGGAAATCATCCAGGCCACGACGGCGCATCAACTCAAGGCCAAGCCGATCCTGGGTAGCCTTGTCGAATTTGGCCGACAACGGCACACCGGCCGCACGATAGATGCCGCGCAGCGTATCCTCGAGGATCTGCCAAGCTCCCGCCGCCTCGCTGCGGTACTTGCGATCAATGCTGTCCTGCCAATCCAGCACATCGCCCACGGTCAGCTGGGTCAGCTGCTTGGGCGGATAATCGGCCTGCTGGATGCCCCCCCAGAAGGCATCATAGTTGGCACGCGACTCTGCCTTGATGATCAGATCAACCAGCGGACGGATTTGATTTAGAACGTTCATGGCGACCCCTCGATTGCCCAGACAAAACAACCCGGCCACCAACGGGTGCCGGGGTATGATCATTTCCGCAGGATCTGCTGGATATCGCCGCGCATATCGCGGACGTCCTGGCGCAACTCGGTCATCGCCTCGCGGTCCTCGTCGCGCTGCTTGTCGCGCGCCTCGAGAGACTGCTGCATCAGTTCAATCTGCTTTTGATTGGTAAAGATGCGCCGGACCAGCCACCAGCCGCCGGAGCTCACCGCCAGCACGCCAGAAACGGCTATGCTGCCCGATGCCTGTTCAATACGTTCAAAGAGGGACATTCCAGCGACCTTGCCTGCGTTTTAGGCAGGGTCTCACGTTGGCTGCATCACCCCCTCTGGCACCTTTCCTCATGAAATTTGACGCACCTCGAATGTTCTCTATTTGTCTCGATGATGTGGGCAATGAAAAAAAAGAGATCGGCGGCGAAGTCGGCGAAGATGATTGGGTGATCGCCTGGAACGGCCGTTCGGTGGGCCGGATAAGTTTAGATGCCTTTCCATATAATGATGCCAAGCTCTGGACATGGGCAACTTGGGTCCATCCAGCAGAGCCCGGTCGGGTGGACACCATGAAAGAGGCCAGAGAGACGGTGAAGAGCGTAGTGTGCGCGTGTCTGGCGGCGAGGGCGAGCGCCGTTCCAATTCGAACGACGCAAGGCGGCTGGACCACTGGGAAAATCCAAGCTCCGTTTCACCAGCCGCAACTGCGGCGCGCCACGCTTCCAAAGCCTCATCGCGCGCCAGTTCTGTCTGGTTAATCATCGTCTTGCTCCTATCTGGGTTCTGATAATGCCGACCACATGGCCGGGACGCCAGCACCGGCCGCAAACCACCAGAGGCCCGCGTCCTGACCGCTCCACGCCGCCGAGAACAGGGCACCTGACAGCCCGAAAATCATGTGGGATTGCCCTATCATCGCCCTCGCTGCTTAGTTGGACCTTAATGAAAACCCGGGAACCAATGGAACTTGGGCGGCGGCCGAGCACTCATTGCCTTCCGGCATCGGCGTTACGAATTCCAAGAACATCAAATGAACTGGAAGAACTAGGACCGACATGGACATGATAAGCACGATTCTCGCCCACCCTCGGTCACCTGCCATTTTCAGGATGTGCGGAAGCGTGACAGAGAACGCAAGAAATGTTAGGAACATGTGAATAACAACCGCTCCCCATTGAGCAATCAGCACACCAAAGCCGCTGTAGCATCCCGAGAAATGAGCAGCAGCCCTTACAGTGAGAAGCGCTCCCAGATAGAGGAACACACCGCTTTGCAGGCGCCCGGGAAGTTCTTCTATCGTATCCGCCAGTTCCTTCAATGAATTCTCCTTTTCTGGATTAACAGCTTAGAAACCCGAGCAGGATCTGAATTACCCCAACAACAACTGCAGCAGACAGCGACACTCTAGCCCAGAACAACGCCTGTGCTGATCCGCTTCTGGCCTCCTCAAGCTGGATGCGTTCCAGATGCCGGAATGTGGCCTCAACGTTCAAATGGAAGGCCTCATCGTTCCTCATCGCACTGTGAACCGCGTCAAGGGTCAAGTTTGTTTCCATGTGGTCGAATAGCTCTCGAAATAGGGCACTCATCCTCGACTCGCCAAGCCCAACGTCCATCTCTGCAATGAAGCCCTTGAACTCAGTGTAGGTAACGCCGCTATTGACCCTATCGTATCCCCAACGAAGGATCTCCGTGTATAAGTTTTCCTCGCTCATTGCGCGCTCTAATTCCTTAGTTGGACAATTCGAAAAGGTAGTATCCTTCTTTTTTGAGGACCTGGATTGCTTTCGGCTCTTCGATCGACTCCATCGTTAGGCGGGACCAGGGGCCGAGAGGTTCTGGCAGGTTCTGTCCCTCCTCATCGAGCGAAACAGCCTTCATTCCGCTGATTGACCGAAATGCCATCGCATCAACGCTTGTCATCTCCAATGCTCTCCTTATTGATTCCTGAGCTCTATGGGCGCTCTGGTGCTTGGCCTTGGCCATCAGCCCCACGCCCTCATAAAATTCTGTCATGTCATCGCTTTCTAGTAGAGCGTAGGCCCGTTGTCCTTGACCGAGTGAACACAGCCCCCCCAAGCCCGCACCAAGTAGCGTCAACCGTGCTGCGCGCGCTCTGGCGATCTGTTCCGACCTCGACGGCAACCACGGATGCACAGTCACAATTGCCCACTTCCCGGAAAACCTGCCTGCGTTCTAGCCGTCTGTCACGGCAGTGCCTTTTTTCTCTTTTCTTATTTCGTGGACAAAAGGCCCACCTACGTCAACCGCAAGCACTACCTCTTATCGTAGAGAAAACCATCAGGAACTGCCGACCGTAGACCGACATGACCGAGCACGCAGTAGCTATCGCCGTCGATCGGATCGTTGGAGCCTGTCCCCCGACCTAAAACGGACACCGACGTCACCAGAGCTTTCCGCAAGTCTTTTGCTGGTGTACTCCAAGGGTATTGGAGCGTTTGTCGCAGAAACACCCGATCCTGATGCCCTTATCCAGCGCATGATAGCCATGGCAAAACAAGCTGTGAGCGCTGCCCGCTGAAAAGACCTACAAGTCTAGTATCCCCGCAAATGCTATGATGAGACCCTGCGGACAGAAAGGCGCGGCCCATATGTCAAACGCACCACAAACACAAAGGTTGAAAAAAGGACTCCCGTCTTAGATTTTCTCGTGTAAACCTACAGTTATGTTACTCGCAAAAGCCTGGCACGACACATTCGACGGTCGCTCTGTGCGAACGATGTTTTTTATTTTCGGCGGAGCTATTCTGAGTTTTTCCACTGTCTGGCTCTGGAAGGGCCAGAGTGAAGCACTTACGGAAGCCCCCTCCATAATGACTGGCCTGGCGGGAGCAATTGGCCCCATAGTCTTGCTGTTCTTATGGAACCTTATTTGCGCCCCTTATCGGATCGAGGCATCTAATCGCATTCTAGCCGAGCAAGAGCGCGACACTGCCGTCGCGGACTTGGAAAACGCTAAGAAATCTATCCCTCCCGGTTTCAGGCAGATAGATGAAAATGAAATGTGGAATGCTTCAGGGGTCGTCGGACACGCGCTAGAGCAGGTAGGAATAACGCCGGATCGGACAACATTGATATTCCCAAGACTCTCTATGAAGTCTGATATTGTTAACGACAACACCTACTACTTCAGAGATCTGGAGTTGAAGTATGTTCAATCCGGCTTTGAAGTGTCTGCGGACTTGGCGGGGGCTGTCTCAAGGGCCCTGGTAAAAGGTCAGTTTAAAATTGTTCGGAAGTTCCCTACATATGTAGATATGAGGCTGAATACAGGCGACGATCAGAGGCTCCAATAAGCGCCGGAAGCAACTATAATCACCCCGAACCAGCGGAATCTGATCCGGCTACTCGTAAAGATCCGGACGTTCTATTTGTGAGATCATTTTCGTTACGTATGGACTGACGAAAAACCCCGGTTCCAATGGCAGTTAAAATGCCTGCTGGTCCGTCTAGTTTTGGTCGACCGGCAACATGCGTCTGCCTGCCCCGTTAGCCACTGGTGCCGCATGTCGCTCGTTATTCAGCGCTGCAACTGCGGCGCTGAAAAGCACCAAATCAAATAATCCAGATACCCCCTCAAACTACCACAAAATGACACACCTCTAGTTGCGCTGCTTCACTCACAGGAATAAGTATGCCTGAAACGGTCGGGGGCAGACGGTGCCAGGCGCAAGAGTTCCAAGCCACGGCACCGTCTCCAAACCCAAAGCCCTGCTCTTCGGCGGGGCTTACGCGTTGCTTCAATGTGGGTTTTAGTTCATCCCTTAGGAATTTACTCCCACCTACACCAACCGAGGTGCCCAATATTCCGCCAGATCCAGCAGGCTGGCGACCGTTTTGCGCTCGACCCCGAGTTCTTCGGCGATTTCGGCCTGATCCGCGCCCTGCCCCGCCATTTTGGCCACAACGTCGGACAGATAGGCTTTCCGCAGACTGTGGCAGCTGGGCAGTTCCAGAACGCTGTTCGCATGGCTGAAACTCAGCGCCTGGGCAGCGTCCCAGCCGATCAGCGAAACGATGCGGTGATCTTTCGGCATGTCACTTGGGATGTAGAGGTGCCGCCGCCAACGGCGCGTGCCGCGCTGTCGTGTGCCCTCTACCAGCCGAACGGCCTTTTCGCGGCCAATCACTTCGGCGATCTCTTCTACCGTCTCAGGAAGCGGCACACGCTGCCCCCGGCCCGCTGCAAATTCGGCGAGAGGGAAGCGGATGACGTTGGGCAGTGAATACTGTTCCGCAACCGCGGCGGGCGATGGCTTGGCTGGCGCCCGCTGCCCAGCGCGTTGCGTCTGGTCCAGCAGCTTCCGCAGCATGGCCACCTCTGCCTTGAGATCTTCGACCACTCCCATGGCTCAGCCTTTCGCACGGGTGATCAGCAGTTCGATGCCCTGGGCGGCAAGGATCGACTTTACCAACTTGAACTTGTCAGTTTCATGCCCCTTGCGGTCTTCAACCACCGTGACGCCCAGCGCGTTGTCGACGTAGACGAAATCGGCGCGGTAGAACCGCTGCTGTTTACCGCTGTCGGTCATGATCGGACCATCCCGACCAATGAGCGGGATCCGGACCTGACGGCGCAGACCGCAGATTGCTCCGCTCGCCTGTAGCAGCTTCAACTCTTCCCAGCGCTGGGCCTCTGTCTTGCTGTCATGGGTGATACCGTCTGCGGTGGTGGTGCGTTGTGTCCCCCGTACCCGCCGACGGTCTTCTTTCTTACCCTCAACGCGCTGGGCGTTGTTGTAGTCTGCAGCTGTCATGCGTTCCATGTGTCTGGCTCACCCCATGCCCAGCGCTTCTTTGTACATTTCGAGAACGGCCTCTTCCTCGGCAATGTCGTCCTTGTCGCGTTTGCGCAGTGCAATGATCTTGCGAATGACCTTGGTGTCGTAGCCCCGCCCCTTGGCCTCTGCCATGACCTCTTTCTGTTGGTCAGCCAGTTCTTTCTTTTCGGCTTCCAAGCGTTCAAAGCGCTCTACGAATTGGCGGAGCTCTGAGGCGGTCACGCGGTAGGCGCCATCGGCGGCCTGATCGAAATCGCGATCTGCCTTCATTGGTGGCTTGCCAGAGGCCTTGCGCTGTTCAGCGTGCTTTGCCTTGAGTTGCTGGCCTCCAATATCGTCGCAAGCTTCGGAGAGCATTTTGACGACGGTTTCGCGGTCTGCGTCATCTGGGATTGCGGCATACATCGACAACGCGGTGCGGATGGTTTCGAGCGTCGCGATTTCGCGCTTGCCCACATGGTTGGGCGCAGAGACGATCCCCGCATCTTCCATGCGCTCGATCAGTCGGGACGCCTTGTTATAGCCAATGGCGAGCCTGCGCTGCACAAAGCTGGTGCTGGCTTTCCCTTCCCCCACAACGACTGCCGCTGCTCGAAAGTACAGCGCATCACCCTCGGAGTTGATCTGACCGGTGTTAGGGTTGTCGAACATATGCCCTCCATGATCCGTTAGAATGGGATTTCGTCGTCATCGATGCCGCCAGGGCCACCGTAGGAGCCACTATCGTAGCTCCCGCCATTTCCGTTACCCTCTGGCGGATTGCCGTCATAGCTCCCACCGCTGCCGTAGTTCTGACCATCGCCAGAGCCGCCGTTGCGGCCGTCCAGCATGACCAGCTTGCCGACAAGCCCTTGCAAGACCACCTCTGTGGTGTAGCGGTCCTGGCCATTCTGATCCTGCCACTTGCGTGTCTGCAGCTTGCCCTCGATGTAGACCTTGGAGCCTTTGCGGAGATACTGCTCAGCGATGCGGACCAGCCCATCGCCCAGGATGGACACAGAGTGCCATTCGGTCTTTTCCCGACGCTCTCCCGTGTTCCGGTCTTTCCACGTCTCAGAGGTGGCGATGCGGAGGTTGCAGACCTTGCCGCCGTTCTGGAATGTCCTCACCTCTGGATCGCGGCCGAGATTGCCGATCAGCATCACCTTGTTGACTGAACCTGCCATTAGCGTTTGCCTCCTTGGCTTGTCGCCAGATGCATGCCCGCGAACTTGAGAGCCGCAGCCATATCGGCGGAATGGGGGTGTTTCTTGGGCTGCTTGGCAAACCGCGTGTGGACTTCATAAGCCCCGCGGATCTCTTCGATCGTGCGCAGCGTGAAAGTCTTGGCCACTTCGCCGATCAGGCCCTGCGCCGGGTGTGTGATGGCACAGCTGCCAGTGGCGAAATTGACTTCAACCGTGATCCGGCCAAAGGTTTCGGAAACGGGGGCTTTGCTGCTCATGCCTGGGCGCCCCGCTTCTGTGGCTCTAGGACCGCGCGGATCTTCTCAGCGCCTTTGCTCACGGTAGAATGATCCGTTTGGAACGCACCGGCGATCTCGCTGGCCGACAAACCCAACTCCATCAGCTTGAACCATGCGAAATGTCTGGCGCGCACCAACGGCTGCTTACGGGCCTTTCCCGTGATCTCGGTTGTCAGGATGCCCGTTGCAGCTGCGACCTCGGCCACCACAATCTGCACGACCTGGGACACCTGGGGATGAACCTTGGCGGCCTGCTTCTTGAGATCGGTGGCCCAAAGCTCCCGGGCGACCTTGTTCTCGAGCATGGCGGCGGCTTTCAGCGCGTTGAGGCTCATAGCGCGATCCCCGCTTGCAGACAGTCCTGCGGCGTCACCAGCCCGGCTGTGATGCACTCACCAGCGGCATGGGCGGTGATGCTGCGGCAGAGGAAGGTTTTGCCCTCGAGGATGGTTTTTGCCCGAGCCTGCAGGATCTCATCGCGGCTAGCGACCTTGGCCGCCACTGGCACATGGCGCCGCCAGAAATCACCGGCAAAGAAATTCTGGCTGAGCTTCACCCGGCTTTCGTCGTAGCTGGCAGATTTCTTGGCGTATGCCTTCACCGCGGCCAGCAGATCCGCAGGGTTTGCGCCCTCCTCGATAAGCGCCTTGGCGGCTTGCTCGGTGGCCAGCTGATCGCCCTTGCGAGGATACGCTGCCCAAATCTCATCCAAGACCAAATTCAAATCTTGGTGGTGCGAGGCGGCAGCCGCGCAAGGTTCCTTTACTGGTTCCTTTACTGGTTCTTCCTTATATACAACTCCGGTTTTCCGGAGATGGTTTTGCCCAAAAACCGGAGATGGATCTGCCGAAAAACCGGAGATGGACCCGTCTCCACTATTTGGAGTTGGTGCGCCAGTTTGTTCCGGTTTTGATCCCTTTTTGCCTTCTCCACTATTTGGAGATGGTTCTTGCGTACCGTCCATTTCGAAGCCCAGGATGTAGCGGGTCGCCTCACGCTTGCCGGTCTTGGGATTGGTGCGCTGTTCACGCCGAATGAAGCCCTTTCCCTCGAGCCCAGTAAGCGCATCATTGACCGAGCTACTACCACGCCCGGTCTTTGCCATGATGTAGCTTTGCTTGGGGAAACAGCCCGCAGACGGGTTGTGACAATCGCACAGCACAAAGAGGATCCGGAACTCTGCGTTCGTCAGGTCCTTAGGGTTGATATCCGCAAGCCAGTTCGTAGCCTTATGGCTCATGATCTGCCCTCATTCGCTTGGTTAAGCTCGGTACCGGGATAAACGCGGGTTAGGTGCGAACTGCACATTGCCCACCCTCCGTTGCCTGTTCGTAGTGAGTGGAAAAAGTGCCAGAGGCGGGATCAAAAGAAGCATCCCACGCTGAAGGTTCGTGCAACCGTGAGATGCGCGGCGGGGGCCCAACCCCACCGCGCGCATTCATCCCACCCAAAATACAGGAGAAAGCAGGATGAAATCTGACAATGGACAGATGCAATCTATCCGGTAGTCTATTGATGCGGGCCGCACCTCTCACGCGCGACCCGCTACACCCCTTACTTCCGAAACAAGCAGGGAGCGCATCTGTGGTGCTCGAAGAAAAAAACGCCGCTTCAATGAAGCCTGAGGCGTCAGAAATAGAAAGGCGGCTTGTTGCACTGGCAACACAAGCTGCAACAGTTGCAGTCCAAGGAAAGATCGATGCTGTTCTGTCCCTGAACGCAAAAACTTTGAAGCTGTTGGTGCAAAAAGGGCTGATATCCGAAGAAGAGCTGGAAACTTTTGTTTCTGAGTACGAGTTGGTTGCCGCAGCCATATCAAAGCTCTCCCCAGAGGTCGGCAAAGACACGCTGGATCTTGCAATTAAGCTTCGTCACTCCCTTTCGAAGAGCTCCGACCGAATAAGCTAGCCGCTTTGCTGGCTGTTGACGCAGGCTTGCCGCAAGAGATCTTGCGGCCTCTTGCGCCTCTCGATTGGCGACGGTTCTCTGTTCTGCAGAAGCTTTTAGAAGCTTGTAGGCTGGGTCTTCGTGGATAATCACGCCGCGACCTCCATGGCCATGCCGAAAAACTCCGGCGCGCCAGGATCTGTCAGCATGACAAGCAACGCGATATGGCTTGCGGGGGCGGTCACCGCCCCCCACCAGTTCAATGCTGTCTGGAATGACACATCGCAGAACAGCGCGACTTCGCGCGGGCTGTTGAAGCGGGATTTGAAGTAGCTGGACCAAAGGACAGGCGCGCTAACCTTCAGTGCATACGGGTCAAACTTATTTGACCAAGACTTTTGCCCAGCGCCACACCCATCATCGCTGCATGGCACATCATTGTTCACAATCAGGGTCAGACGCGGGCGGCTCATGCAGCATCCCCATGGTGTGTCACAGGGTTTTCACGAATGTAGAGACGGATCCGGTCCACTGTATGCAAGGTTGGGCTCGAACGCCCTCCTACCCAAGCACTCCAAAGGTTCCAGTTGGCTCCAACGGCTTGGCGCAGAATATGCTGTGGCGAACGTTGGGCCGCTTGAGCATATGCTGTCACTTCTTCCAAAAACTGTTCCATGACCCCTTATGGGGTTATTTTACCCCACTCATCAAGGGTATTTTTACGCCATGTGCAAAATCTTAGAGTGGGGTAATTTACCCCTCATGCAACAGACCTTCAGAGAAGCATTCATCTCAGCGATTGAAACCACGGGAAAATCGATGCGCCAAGTCGCTCGAGACGCCGGTGTATCGTATGAACAACTGAAAAACCTCGCCCAGGGAAAGGCGAAATCAACCAACGTTGACGATGCTGTACGTATTGCTGCTTCTTTCGGGACCACACTTGAGGCATTCTTGGAGGGGCTCACAGCGACACAAGAGATGCAAACTATAGCAATCGCTGGAAAGGTTGGGGCTGGTGCCCGGGTGCCTGTCTTTGACGCTTACGAAAAAGGCACAGGGCCACAGGTAGAATGCCCGCCCGGTCTCAGCCCGCACGGTGTAGTTGCCGTAGAGGTTGAAGGCGACAGCATGGAACCAGTCTACTCTGACGGAGATCTTCTATTCTACACAAGGAACGGACACGATGCCGTCGCCATAGAGGACATTGGTTTCCGCTGTGTTTGTGAAGACGAGGACGGTATGGGTTGGGTAAAACAAGTAAAGGCTGGCGATGAACCAGGGCTTTTTCACCTTATTAGCTTGAATCCCGGTGCGAACACCATGTGGAACATACGTCTAAAATGGGCAGCAAGAGTAAGGCTCCACTGGCCCGCAGATTTAGCGACAAGACGATAAGTTCAGCTTGCCACGTTACCAGTACGGCGTCTGATTAAACTATATGTACTGCCGTGTCCGTTATAGTTTTCATTCTGATTGATCTATGGAAATTTCATTTAAAAAACTCGCTGAAGTCATATCTTTCGACTTCAAGAAGCATGAAGCATACTGCGCAGAGAGAACGGCTTTCCTGACACGGCAGGATCGCGGGAGCTACTCATATGATAGCAGATCGCACAAGAAGTTCATTGATGGATGGATCAAGAAAAATGATCTTAAAAAGTCAATAAGCACAGAGCCAAACTTTAGCCGCATCTCAATCCCAGAAGTGGGAGAGACAATATTTCCGGAATTCTATATAGAGATCAATGGTGTAGACCTCACAGTAGAGGCCGGGACTGCCGATCTAATTCTAGACGAACTACCAAATGGAAACACCCTACCCCCAGGATCAAACAGAGTTGAGGATCAGCTTACGGGAGGGCTTCATGTCATTTTCAAACATTGCAAATTTCGCGGAGTTGTACCAGAGCGGAACTGCTACTTCAAAGCGAACTTGGGGCAAAACACTATCCTTCAATTCTATAAATGCGATTTCGAAAAAGTTGACCTATACCTGAGCGCAAACAAATCGAGCAAATGCGCTCTTGATCTGAATGGCAACAAGTTCAATAATCGACATGTAACGATCGGATCAACGGGAAGAAACAACCTGGCAACCGGAGAGTATTGGAGCATCGACGCTGATCTGGCAGGTCAAGTATTAGCAGCGCCAAGCGTTGAAAAACGCATTCGCAACCGCTTTGTGTCAGGCGGAAAACCCGTTATCGAAAAGCTCGCGAAACGCATCTCCAATGATCCAGACAGTATCACACTTAGCGACCTGCTAGCCGCCTTCATTGAAGAAAAAGAGCTACCAACAGTAGCTCCTGAATATGTATCACACCATGCAACCGAGTCGATCTGCAGGATACAGGGAAACACGTTCAACACCCTCACCTTCGGTGGATTAATCCACTTCTTCATAAATGGTCGAAATAAAATCAGGCGGTTCGAACTAGGTGCGATCCCACCAACGGTGCGCTGGGGTGAAAGGCAAGTCCTGGATCAAGCCTGCGTTTTTGGAGAGTTCCATCGAGAGCAGTTCCTTCGACTCAAACGCCAATCTGATCGATTAAATGACACTCGGCAGTCAAACATTTTCCAACGTGAAGTAATGAGGTGTGAAAGAGCAATCGCCAGGCAAGAACCGTTCCTCATTTCTCTACAAGATCGAGTAATTCTAGGGTTTTCGAATGCTGTATCCGGCTTCGGGACAACATGGGCGCGTCCATTGCTTTTGATGGGGATGTTCAATTTGGTTATCGCATGGGTGTCCAAAGCCATTTCAATCCAACCCTGCGGTGACGTCATTGATATTTTGTGGTCTGTACTAGGTCCAACTGAGAGCAGACCCAATCTCGCAGTTTGGTGCAGCACTCAGCCGTCCCTACTCTTCCTCTTCATTGAAATGTTCAATCCACTATCTAGCATCCCCAGCCTACTTAACTCAGACAAAGCAGTGCACGCGTTTTTAGATGTTGTTCAAAAATTTCTATATGCGACGCTCGCATACGACATCATCAAGACATTCCGCAGGTTTAGCAAAGAGTAAGCCAAGTGAGGCACACAAGAACGATCTTTTGGGCGAGACAGCTGTTAACCCCGCACACCTTCCAGTCCCAAAAATGGGGTAATATTACCCCGGAAATGCCTTGAGGGGGTAAAATTACCCCCTTAAAAACATCCCCATCAACCGATGGAGGATTGAATGCAAGACATTACTCAGACCGCCCGGCAGATCGCCGGTTCGCCCGAGGATCACCTCGACGAAATCCACCTGTTCACTTCTGCATGGGCAACGATGAAGGCGGCACGTGGCCAGGGCTTCAACCCGGCACGCCTAGGCCCACAGCACCTGATTGACCGGCCAGCGCCAACGCCCGAGCCAACAGAAATGGTGCTTGATCGCGTTGGCGACAAAGTCAGGGCGATCATGGAATGCCGCGGCCTTACCGCGACCGGCAAAAGAGCAGCCTAGCACCCCTTCCCTTCGCAGCATGGTTTTGAGGATTGCCCAGGCTGCGCATTCTGAGGTTCCGCGCCAACTCACCGGCACGGATCGCGCGCAGGCGGTTCAATCCTCCAAATTGTCGACCGCCTGCGCATTCCCAAAGGAAAACGTGATGCAGCAATATCAAGATGAACGACTGACCTCTGATGACCAGCTGCGCGCATTGGCTTCAAACGACCCTACGCGCATGCTTGCCACGATGAGCGATGCAGAACTTGCAGCACAGGCACGCCATCTGTTGCCAGATATTGCGGGCGAATTGTTGGCTCACAGACTACTGGAACGCTCACACAGCGCGACAAAGAACACTCCCCCTTGCTGAGGTTGAAAGCGGCTGATGCAAGACCTGGCCGGGGCTAAGGTCCCGGCCCCTTTTGAACAACGCGGGCAGTCCCGCTTTGCCCGGGCGCGGCAAATCCCACTCACGGAAATCGGCCGCGCCCATCAATGGGTCGATCAGGCGGTACGCAACCGCGCGACAGCAGCCTAATCCAAGACCAGCCACCGTTTGAGGTATCAGCAATGGGACGTATCGCACCGATAGCAGTTGCCGAACGCACTGCGGCCAAGATGATGGACATGGCGCCTTCGGATTTTCGAAGGCTGGTGCAGTCCGGATCTCTTCCCTCACCCGTTCGGATTTCCGGCTTGGAGCGCTGGCGGGTGTCCGACCTTGAGTCCGTTCTGAATGGCAACGCTATGAATGAAGATGAGTTCACATGGTAAAGAAGCTGGAGCGAAAGTATGTCACGACCAAGACCGTAAAGGGCCGTGTCTATTACTATTTTCGGCGCGGAGAGACGTATCAGCGCCTCCCTAACGACCCAGACAGCCAGGAATTTGATGATGCCTATTGGGCAATCCGTTCTGGCCGCGCCAAAAAGAAGACCAAAACCACCTTTGAGGCCCTGATCGTCAGCTATTATCAGACCCCAGAGTTCAAGGACCGAAAGCCTCGAGTGCAGCAAGAGTATCGGCGCACTCTCGAACTGATCCGTGAAAAGAACGGCCCCAAGGATTTCACGAAATTGCGCCGTCGCGACGTCATCGCTGCGCGCGATGCCTATGCCGACACATGGCGCAAAGCGAACGCGATGGTCGAAATGATTTCCATCCTGTCCCGCCACGCGATCGATTTGGAGTGGATCACAGCAAACCCGGCGAGCGGTGTCAAAAAGCTCAAGGGCGGTGAATACCAGCCTTGGCCTGCCGCAAAGCTCCGCGCATTTGAGGCGTACTGCGAGAGCGCTGCTCTTGAGTGGGAATTGACCGCATACATGCTTGGGATAGGGACCGGGCAGCGGATCGGCGACGTGATCGGCATGGAATGGGCGCACTATGACGGGCAGTTCATATCCGTTGTCCAGGAAAAGACCGCAGCACGCCTCTGGGTCGCCTGCCCCGAGTTTCTGCGCAAGTACCTCGACAGACTGCCCCGCAGGGGCCGCTTTATCATTGCACAGTCGCTGCATAAGGGCGTTGCCAAACGCACCATTCAGCAGCGCGTCATGGCAGTCCGAGAAAAGATAGGTGCGCAAGCATTCGTGATCCATGGCTGGCGGTACACAGCCGCGGTCCACTTGGCCGAAGCGGGTGCCAGCGATAGCGAGATCCAGGCGGTGACCGGCCACAAGACGCTTGAGATGGTGAAGAAATACCGCAGCCAGGCCAATCAGAAGCGCCTTTCGCAGGCAGCGCAGGCGCGTCGGACCAGAACGTGAACGAAACGGGAAAACGGGAAACTTTCTGGGAAACTCGCCCAGCGCCCAATTTCAGGCCCGCCCTGCAATCTCTGCTTTTCACATGAAAATCAAAGTGGTGCGGGTGGAGGGACTTGAACCCCCACGCCTTGCGGCGCCAGAACCTAAATCTGGTGCGTCTACCAATTTCGCCACACCCGCATCCATACGACGAGCCAGGCCCACCGTGAGGCGCTCAATAGCAAAGCTGTCAGGAGGATGCAAAAGGGAAAACGCATCCTGCTGGCATCTTTTCCATTTTTTTCCAAACACTCCCGATAAACGGATCCGATCAGCAGACCTGCAGACGGCGCAGCACTGCGGGGATCTGCTCTGGCAGGTCCTCGGCGATCAGTCCGGGGCCAAATTCCAGCGCGCATTCGACGTGGAAATAGGCGGCGGTCTCTGCCGCCTGCATCGGGGAAAACCCACGCGCCAGCAAACCAGTGATGAAGCCTGCGAGCACATCTCCAGAACCGGCTGTGGCGAGCCAGGGCGCGGCGCGGTCGTAGTGGGCGGAATTGACTGAGCAGCGACCGTCGGGCGCGGCGATCACCGTGTCCGGCCCCTTGAACAGCACCACGCAGCCTGCGCGTTTTGCCGCCTCGCGGGTGGCATCGACCTTGGAATACGCGGGGACGGTGGTGGCGGACGCGTTCAGTTTCTCGGCCAAATCGGGGAACAGCCTGGCAAATTCGCCGCCATGCGGGGTCAGGACGCAGTTGTCATGCAACATGCCAAACAACGCTTGCGGCGTTCGTTCAAACCGGGTCAGCGCATCCGCGTCCAGCACAGTGGCGCGGTTCTCCTTCAGCACCGCCACCACCAACGCCTGGGTGTCCGCGCCGCGCCCAAGGCCCGGCCCGAGGCAGACGGCATTGAAACGCCTGTCTTCCAAAAGCTCGCTGACCCCATGCGCGCCGTCGATCTGCTGCAGCATGATGGCGGTGAGCTGGGCTGCATTTTCCGCCATCGCAGAGCGCGGCGAGCCGACGGTGACCAGCCCTGCCCCGATCCGAAGCGCACCGCGGGCAGCCAGCCGGGCAGCACCGGTCTTGCCATGGCCACCGGACAAAACAAGGGCATGGCCGTGGGAGTATTTGTGAGCACCATCCCGTTTTCCCGGCAGGTGCGGCGCGACCAGCTTGACGATCTCCCCGTCGGTCGGCACCGCCGGGCTGCGCCCGTCCGCCCCCTCCGGGGGGCTATTCTTCAGGCCGATGCCTTTGACGACCACTTTTCCGCAGGCCTCCGGGCCGTCTTTCAAGAAGTGGCCAAGCTTCGCCCGGTGGAATGAGACAGACAGATGGGCTGGCAACACGCAGCCTTCCGCCCGACCATTGTCTCCGCACAGCCCCGATGGCATATCAACCGCGAGGAACCGGCTGGGGCCACTTGTTGTGATTTGCTCTCGCGAAAACTCATACGCCCCTCGAATATCTTCGGGAAGCTCGCCTCGAAACCCGGTACCGAAAACTGCATCCACAAAGAGAGCGCCCCGATAAGGCCAGAGGTCGTTTTCGGAGAGATTTGCCAGCTTCCGGACCGGCCCGACCCAACGCTCATAATTCGCCTTTGCATCCGGCGGCAGCTTGTCCGGGTCTCCATACAGGAACACCTCAACCTCCCAGCCGCGCTCCTTCAGCAGGCGCGCCACCACAAAGCCGTCGCCGCCATTGTTGCCCGGCCCGCACAGCACCACGGCCCGGCGCAGGCTTTCATCTTTCCCCAAATACTCCTGGGAGCGCGAGGGGCTGGCCACTCGCCCGTCATCGACAGGCTCCGCCAGCTCCGGCCATTCCTCAAAGATGGCCTCCACCACACCCTGCCCGGCCCGCTCCATCAGCTCCAGTCCGCTCACCTCACCAGAATCAATTGCAGCCTGTTCAATGGCGCGCATCTGCGCAGAGGTCAGGAGGTCGGTCATAGTCATCTCTCTCTTCGGGGCGACGTCGCATTCAGAACGGCAGCTGTCGCATAAATTTCGGGCGGCAATTGCCCCATGTTCGCAAGTTGCACAGTTTGCAGGCGGTGTGATTAAATTTTAGGCACATGCGATCAAATGATGCGCAGTTTCGCCGCAGCTTCACCAGCTTTGGTTGTTCCAAAACAGTAGAAATGATCTGACCATCCTCGACAAGGTTGTGAGGAGCCCCGTGATGAAAAAGATCGAAGCCATCATCAAACCGTTCAAACTGGACGAGGTGAAGGAAGCGCTGCAGGACGTGGGCGTGCAGGGCCTCTCCGTGATCGAGGTCAAGGGTTTTGGCCGTCAGAAAGGTCACACAGAGCTTTATCGCGGCGCTGAATACGTCGTCGATTTTCTGCCCAAGGTGAAGATCGAGGTTGTTCTGGACGACGACCAGGTTGACGCCGCAATCGAAGCAATCGTTGCAGCTGCCAAGACCGACAAAATCGGCGACGGCAAGATCTTTGTCTCTCCCGTGGAGCAGGCAATCCGCATCCGGACCGGTGAATCCGGCTCCGACGCTCTCTGAGCGACAACACGACCACAGTCCAGCCGGGCCACAGGGGCTGCCACCCTGACCTGCCGGACCACACAGACACCAACAGTTAAGATCAGAAGGACCATTGGAAATGAGCGCAGACGCAGTTCTGAAGATGATCAAGGACGAGGAAGCGGCATACGTCGACATCCGTTTCACCGACGTACGTGGCAAACTCCAGCACGTGACGATCGACGTCGATCTGGTCGACGAAGACTTCCTGGAAGAAGGCTTCATGTTCGATGGCTCCTCCATCGCTGGTTGGAAATCCATCGAGAACTCCGACATGAAACTGATGGCAGACACCACCTCTGCTTATGTCGATCCGTTCTACGCAGAAAAAACCATCTGCATTCACTGCTCCATCGTTGAGCCGGACACTGGCGAAGCCTACGAGCGTGACCCGCGCGGCACAGCCCAGAAAGCCGAAGCTTACCTGAAGTCTTCCGGCATCGGCGATGTGGCCTACATGGGCCCCGAGGCGGAATTCTTCCTGTTCGACGACGTGCGCTACTCCAACACCATCAACAAGGTGTCTTATGAAGTAGACGCAACCGACGCGTCCTGGAACACCGACGCCGAGTTCGAAATGGGCAACATGGGCCACCGTCCTGGCCTGAAGGGTGGCTATTTCCCGGTGAACCCGATCGACGAAGCGCAGGATCTGCGTTCCGAAATGCTGTCGACCATGAAGCGTCTCGGCATGAAAGTGGACAAGCACCACCACGAAGTTGCGTCCTGCCAGCACGAACTGGGTCTGATCTTTGACAGCCTGACCAAACAGGCCGACGAGCTGCAGAAATACAAATACGTGATCCACAACGTCGCACACGCCTATGGCAAATCCGCGACCTTCATGCCCAAGCCGATCTATGGCGACAACGGCACCGGTATGCACGTGAACATGTCGATCTGGAAAGACGGCAAGCCGCTGTTCGCAGGTGACAAATACGCCGATCTTTCCGACGAAGCCCTGTACTTCATCGGCGGCATCCTGAAGCACGCGAAGACCCTGAACGCCTTCACCAACCCGTCCACCAACTCCTACAAGCGTCTGATCCCCGGCTTTGAAGCCCCGGTTCTGCGCGCCTACTCTGCACGTAACCGCTCTGGCTGTGTGCGTATTCCGTGGACCGAAAGCCCGAAAGCCAAGCGCGTTGAAGCTCGCTTCCCTGATCCGTCCGCAAACCCCTACCTGTGCTTTGCCGCACTGCTGATGGCGGGCCTCGACGGCATCAAGAACAAGATCAACCCTGGCGAAGCCATGGACAAGAACCTCTACGACCTGCCCGCAGAAGAACTGGCCGATATCCCGACCGTTTGCGGCTCGCTGCGTGAGGCTCTGGATGCTCTGGCTGCGGATCACGACTTCCTGCTGCAGGGCGACGTGTTCACCAAAGACCAGATCGAAGGCTACATCGCCCTCAAGATGGAAGAGGTCGAGACCTACGAACACACACCGCACCCGGTTGAGTTCGGCATGTACTACAGCTGCTGATCCCCGATCAGACCAGCAACACCTGGCGCTCCCGTTTGGGGGCGCCTTTTTGTATCCGCTCCTGTGATGGTCGCACACTCTCCCCTTTTGGCAGGGCTATCCGTCAGGCGGCGGGCTGAGTTGGCGATTGAAATTGACATGCGCCCCTGTTGCCGGCTCCATGTCGGCATGATCATCGCCCTTCTTCTCCCCCTCGTGATGCCCGTTGTTGGGGGCATCTGCCTGTTTGCAGCTTATCGGCCCAACCGGCTCTCGCATGTATTGCTGCAGCTGACCGGCTGGAGCCTTCTGGCGCTGACAGCCTGGTATCTGGCTGTTTTCGTCTTTGGCATCCTCTGACAGCCGTGTGGTGGCCCCGTTTGCCGGGTCCTGTCCGGTCTGACCTGCTGTCGCTGCGTAAACCAATGCGAAACACTGCAAGCCAACCGCGCCGATTGGCAACCGCTGCGGCATCAATGTGACGGCAAGTTGCCCATGTTTTGCCCAATTCCCAATAGGCGCATTTGCTAACTTCTTATTTTCTACATTTATTTCAATGTGTTAAGCGCACCCATCAACAATCTTAGAAATCCTAAGGAATTTTTTACGCTTCCGGCGCCACCGCCTCACTTTCTGCCATTTCAAATTTTAACTTTGTACTCGACCCACCTGAACGGAGGACCCTGACGGTGACACAGGTAGAACAGTACAAAGGCAAGCTGGGCTTTGAGACCCGGCGCCCGGATGCCCTTTCAACCGGCTCTGCGGCAGCAGTGGATACATTGGAAGAATACGGCCACAGCGTGCGCCACTTTCAATCCCGCAGCCCGAACCTGATCGTTCTGGAATGCGACCACTACCGCATCGACCTGCGTTATCGCCGCCACCCGATCAAGCAGACAGAGGTACAGGACGCAGATAATCGCGCCCATGAAACGCCGCTGCGCAGCTCCCTTGGGGTGACATTTGTTCCGCTCTATCCCGACCACTGCGACGAGGAGCTGAGCGAGATGTTGTTGGCGGTCACGCTGGAACGCTTGGTCGAAGAGCTGGAGGCAACCACCGTTCACTGGCTTGATGTGCCATTTGCCATGTCGGCAGATACCTTCCTGGGCGCCTTTGAGGGCGACGAGGACGCGGCACTTGATACGATGGTAGGCCAACAGGCCGCGCCAATAGCCGCCCCACTGACCGCCAAAGAACAGCCCCGCCCCCAGATGGCAGAGGCGGAAGAGACGGCGCATGCCCCGTTGCCAGCGGATATCCTGATCACCGATGTTGTGGCCAAACAGGCGCCGATCATGCAGATCGCCGAGCCCACCGCCGAGCCGGGTGGCGTTGTGGACCACCCCGACAGCGCCATTCCCGATGATATCCTTGCCGCTGTCGCGGCTGAGATCGCCCCCACCCGCCCCAGACCGTCACAGGGCCTGTCAGAGGGCCTGCAAGGTCAGGAAACTGACCGGATCTGGGCAGAGGTAGACGCAAGGCTGGATCAGGCAGAGGACGCGGCGGCTGATGCCCATGAACGGACGGTCACGGAGTTTGCCGCCGAAATCGCGGGCTGCGCGTTGAAAGACGCCGATCATGCCGCTCTGTCCCGCCCCAAGGGGCGCGCCTGTTTCCAACCGATTGAACAGACCGCAGAGCAGCTGTCGCAACACTGCGAAGAAATCCTTCAGGATCTGCCACAGGATGCGCCCGAAAGCCCTAACGCCCAGACCCGCGATGCGAGAGCACGGGCGCGGGCCCGCACAAAGGCCCTGCTGGATCATGCCAGCGCACAGCGGCGCGGCATCGCAGGCTGGCTGGATCGATTGAGCGGGCTGTCTGCGCGCATGATGGCGACGCCCACCTTCGTTCTGCGCAACGAAGCCTCCTCTGGCACCCTGCGAAGCGCTTTCATCATCCTGTGTGGTGCGACTGCACTGCTGGCATTGCAAAGCTCGGCTGCGATTGCGTTCTAAACCCCTGCGGTTTCGACGCGATCCACCGAGGCCCCCCATTGCGCCAGCAGATCCATACGCTGCAACACAAAGGTATGGATCCCAAAGACCACCGCACGGCTCTGCGGCAGGCGAAGGATCGTCTGCCGCTCGCTGCGCATGTATTGCGCGTCTTCGGCACTTGGTCGCGGCCTGTCACCGGTGACCGGGCGGGGTTGGTGCAACGTCGCGTCGGCATACCACAGCGCATTGAACCGCCACAAAGGCCGTCCCACCTGCACCCCGTCGAACAACCGCTGTACGCGGGCCGCGATGCCACTGTCATAGCTGTCGACGGGTGCGTGGATCGCAATCAGCGGGCGCATGAATTTTTCTGCCAGCGTCCAATTCGCCGGAAAGCACAAAACAGCGGCCGTCAGCACATGTTCACCCGCGCCCTCCGGCTTTTGCAGGATGCAGAAATCCTGTTGCGTGATGCGGCCCAGCGTGCCCATTGGGTCGCTGCTGTCGATCCCGACCTCTGCCCCATCAGGGCGCTGCACCCGATCTGCGCCTGCCGGCAGATCCGGGTAGCGGTCCGCCAGAACCATCGCCAGCAGCTCCTGTGCGGCAGGCAGCGCCTCCTCTGACATCTGCACAACGGCGGCCCGCCGCTGCGCCAACAGCCGCTCGCGCTCCGCCATCTGGGCCGCAAACCCGTCATCCCAGATCAGCCAGTCCTGAGGCGCAAGCGGTTGAATGCCCGGCAGTTTGCGTGGCTCAAGCGGGTTGTAGGGAATGGTTTTCTGAAGAATCGCTGTCATGACCCAAGTCTTAGCAGCCAACTGCCCCCGCGCCAGTCTGATCCGCTGGATTTCGTCGAAAACGACCCTCAAAGGCGTCGCATTCGCGGTCGACCGGCGGCACCCATGTGCGCAGATTGGACAGAGATGTCCAGATATGCGACCGCAAGAGGCCCTTCATGAACCAACACCACCGCGATGTTCGCAAAATCGATCCCAGCCGTGGCACAACCCTTGGCGACAACACCCCAAACGACAACGACCGGGTCGAGATCGGACCAACACAGCTTGCCTTTGGCGAATGGGCCGCAGCGGGGCTGGAGCTGCCGGATCTGCAGGCGATGCGCCATTACCGGTGGCAGCGGCTCACCCGCTTCATCAATGACCGCGGCTATGGCGGGCTCTTGGTGTTTGATCCGCTCAATATCCGCTACGCAACCGACAGCACCAACATGCAGTTGTGGAACACCCATAATCCGTTTCGCGCGCTCTTGATCTGTGCTGACGGCTATATGGTGTTGTGGGACTACAAACAGTCGCCCTTCCTTAGCGAATTCAACCCCTTGGTGCGTGAACAGCGCGCAGGCGCCGATCTGTTCTACTTCGACCGCGGCGACAAGGTGGATGTGGCGGCAGATGTGTTCTCAAACGAGGTCCGCCGCCTGCTCGAAGAACACTCGGGCGGCAACAAACGCCTGGCCGTCGACAAGATCATGCTGCACGGGTTGCGGGCGCTTGAAGCCCAGAAAATCGAGGTCTTCCCCGGTGAAGAGCTGACCGAAAAATGCCGCGCCGTGAAAGGCCCCGATGAAATCAAGGCCATGCGCTGCGCAAGTCACGCCTGCGAAACCGCAGTGGCGGCGATGGAGGTTTTTGCCCGCGAGGCGATCCCCGGCGGCAACACCTCCGAAGATGACGTCTGGGCTGTCCTGCACGCGGAAAACATCAAACGCGGCGGCGAATGGATCGAAACACGGCTGCTGACATCCGGTCCGCGCACCAATCCCTGGTTTCAGGAATGTGGCCCCCGCATCATCCAGAACAACGAGATGATCAGTTTCGATACCGATCTGGTCGGCTCCTACGGGATCTGTATCGACATCTCGCGCAGTTGGTGGATTGGTGATCAGAAACCACGGGCCGACATGATCTACGCAATGCAGCACGGGATAGAGCACATCCGCCACAACATGGAGCTGTTGGCGCCGGGCGTGAACATTCAGGATCTGTCACGCGCCTGCCATCCGCTTGATGCGGAGTTTCAGAAACAGAAATACGGCTGCATGATGCACGGCGTTGGGCTGTGCGATGAATGGCCCCTGGTGGCCTATCCCGATCAGATGGTCGAAGGCGCTTTTGACTACGAGCTGGAGCCAGGAATGGTGCTCTGTGTAGAGGCGCTTGTTTCCCCCGAGGGTGGCGATTTTTCCATCAAGCTTGAGGATCAGGTGCTGATCACCGAAACCGGCTATGAAAACCTGACAAGCTATCCCTTTGATCCCGCGCTGACCGGCGCGGCTTGATACAACTGGCCGGTCCCTCCCCGCGGGAGGGGCCGGGACAGACTGTGGCGCCACCAGGCGCCCCCGCCTAGCAATGATCGCTCAGAAACTGCTCCAGCTTTTCCGGCAAAATCAGCACGCCTTCTGAATCCGTGACATCAGACAACCGGTTCAGTGGCACCCAGGCAAGAGCCTTTGATTCCGCACTGCTTTGCGGCTCTCCCGCTTCGGCCTGAAACAGGTAACGCACATCATAGTGCCAATGACCAACCTCGCGCGGGTTTTGCGGAATGGCGTGGATATCCACGTCAATCACCCGATCAGACAATGGCCGTATCCGCCTGAGACCGCTTTCCTCATAGGCCTCTTTCCAGGCGGTGAAATGCGCATCCGCCAGGCCGTCGCAATGTCCGCCCAACTGAAACCAGCGATCCAGCTTGCGGTGATGGGTCAACAGAACCGATGCGCGGTCAGCAGACAGAACAAAGGCAGATCCCGTCACATGGCTGGTCGCAGGATCGCGCTCGAATGCCTTGGGCTCCTTGTCACAAAACGCAACCAAGCGGTCCCACATGTCACGATCCCGCGCTGTCCTTGGAACAAAAGCCCCAATTCCCGCGTAACTTTCAGGATTATTCCCTTCCATGAGGGGCCTCTGTGTCAACATCGCTCACCTTCCCGTGACGTGACGGGCAATAGCCTTGTGCTGCCCCCGCTGCCGACGCACCTTAGGGAGACCCTCCAGCAAAGGCCATCCAAATGCCCATTGAACGCATCACTTTCCCCGGTCACTCCGGCGATCAGCTGGCCGCTCGGCTTGATCTGCCGGATGGGCCGATCCTGTCCACTGCGCTGTTTGCGCATTGCTTCACCTGTTCCAAAGACATCCCCGCCGCGCGCCGTATTTCCTCGCGCCTGGCTGCCATGGGGATTGCGGTCCTGCGGTTTGATTTCACCGGTCTGGGCCATTCGGACGGAGAGTTTTCCAATATCAATTTCTCTTCCAATGTCGCCGATCTCGTGGCTGCGGGTCAGTATCTGGCGGAACGCGGAATGGCGCCCTCTCTGCTGATCGGCCATTCTCTGGGCGGGGCTGCGGTTTTGCGCGCCCGCGCTGGTTTGCCATCTGTGCGCGGGGTCGTCACGCTGGGTGCGCCGTCCGATCCGGAACATGTGACCCATCAGTTTGCCGACGCGCTTGGCCAGATCGAAAGCGATGGCGCGGCCGAGGTCTGCCTTGCGGACCGTCCCTTTACCATTCGCAAGCAGTTTGTCGATGATATCCGCGCCGAGGCGCTGAACACCGCGATCCGCGAACTGGACGCGGCGCTTTTGGTGATGCACGCGCCTCTGGATGCCACGGTCAGCATCGACAATGCCGCCGACATCTTTGTGGCGGCCAAACACCCCAAGAGTTTTGTGACCCTGGACGATGCCGATCATCTGATTTCGCGGCCACGGGATGCGGAATATGCGGCAGATGTGATTGCGGCCTGGGCCGGGCGGTATATCGACCTGTCCCCTCCCGCCCCGCCTCCCGGTGCGCCCGAAGGGGTGTTGCGCGTCAGCGAGGCCGATCCGAACGGTTTTCTGCAGGATGTGCAATCCGGCCCCCGCCATCACACCTATGCCGACGAACCGCTGGCCTACGGCGGGACCAACAAGGGCATGACGCCCTACGGGTTTATCGCCGCAGGTCTTGGTGCCTGTACCTCCATGACCATCCGGATGTACGCCCGCCGCAAGGGCTGGCCGTTGGAAAGCGTCAGCGTGGATGTCTGCCATGACAAGGTTCACGCACAGGACGCCCTGCCCTCCGGCCCCGCCAAAATCGACCAGTTCACCCGCGTGATCTACCTGAGCGGCCCGCTTGATAGCGACCAGCGCGCGCGCCTTCTGGAGATCGCGGACCGCTGCCCGGTTCACCGCACGCTGGAGCATGGCGCCAAAGTCATGACCCGGTTGGATGACACCCCGCAGGAAGAACCGCTGGAAGCCAAGCTGCACCCGGCTGAGCTGCCATTCTGATCCCGCCGCAAAAGTGGCCATCACCCCGCCAGACCGCAGACCGGCACAGACCGGAACCCGCAGGTGGGGGATGGCACCTTACTAATGTTGATCGCAGCCGGTGATGGCATCGCCCTGTGCCACTCCGGTCCACGGTCGGCCCACGGCGCAGCCACTCTTGCGCCGAAACGGGCGAAACAGCACCTGATATCGCAATCATCCGGGCAAACTGCCTCATACTGACCTCCCAGACTTGCTGTTCTGGCCCTCCTCCTCTAAGAGGCCAAGCATCTGCCGCCCAATCACATAAAGGTGCTTTTGCCCATGATCCCCCGCTATTCCCGTCCTGAAATGGTTGCCAACTGGTCCCCTGAGACCAAGTTCAAGATCTGGTACGAGATCGAGGCACACGCCTGCGAAGCCATGGCAAACCTCGGCGTCATTCCCCGCGAAAACGCGGATGCCGTCTGGAAAGCCAAGGACGTGGAATTTGACGTCGCCCGCATTGATGAAATCGAAGCCGTCACCAAGCATGATGTCATCGCGTTCCTGACCCACCTGGCCGAACATGTCGGCTCGGAAGAGGCGCGTTTCGTGCATCAGGGCATGACCTCCTCCGACGTTCTGGACACGTGCCTCAATGTGCAGCTGGTGCGCTCTGCCGACATCCTGCTTGAGGGCATGGACAAATTGCTCGCGGCGCTGAAAAAACGCGCGCTGGAGCACAAAGACACCGTGCGCGTCGGCCGCAGCCACGGCATTCACGCAGAACCCACAACCATGGGTCTGACATTTGCCCGTTTCTACGCCGAAATGGACCGCAACAAACAGCGCCTGCTCGCTGCCCGTGACGAGGTCGCAACCGGTGCGATTTCCGGTGCTGTCGGCACCTTTGCCAACATCGACCCCCGCGTCGAGGAACATGTCTGCGAACAGCTGGGCCTGCGTCCCGAACCGATCTCGACCCAGGTGATCCCGCGTGACCGTCACGCCATGTTCTTTGCGACTTTGGGCGTTATCGCCTCCTCCATCGAAAACGTCGCTGTTGAGATCCGCCACATGCAGCGCACCGAGGTGCTGGAAGGCGCGGAATTCTTCTCCATGGGGCAAAAGGGCTCTTCGGCGATGCCGCACAAGAAGAACCCGGTTCTGACCGAAAACCTGACAGGCCTTGCGCGTCTGGTGCGCATGACCGTGATCCCGGCCATGGAAAACGTCGCCCTCTGGCACGAGCGTGACATCTCGCACTCTTCTGTTGAACGCGGCATCGGTCCGGATGCGACCGTGACCCTTGATTTCGCCCTGCACCGTCTGGCGGGTGTCATCGACAAGATGCTGGTGTTCCCGGAAAACATGCTGGACAACATGAACAAATTCCCCGGCCTCGTGATGTCCCAGCGCGTGTTGCTGGCGCTGACACAAGCCGGTGTGAGCCGAGAAGACGCCTATTCCATGGTTCAGCGCAACGCCCTGAAAGTCTGGGAAGACCGTGTCGATTTCCGCGAACTTCTGCTGGCAGATGCGGACGTGGTTGCAGCCCTGGGCGAAGAGGCGATCAACGAAAAATTCGACATGGGCTATCACACCAAGCACGTCGACACCATTTTCCGCCGGGTGTTTGGCGAATAATTTCCGCCACTTACCTGCCAAACCTGATCTGGGCCGCTGTACATTGGGACAGCGGCCCTTTTCATTTCCGCAGCCGTTGTTGTGCTTCGGATACGATCTTTGAAATCCATCCAGTCGCAAGGCTTCACTTTGATTTTATAAGGCCGCGGCAGATTTCGTACTATCCTCTCAGATGTGCGCCGGACCCGCTGGCGCGAGTTCAAAAAGGATCGCGACACCTCATGCCCGATTTTATGACCGCCCTGTCCAGCCCCGCCAAAACCGCCCTGCGCGGCGCATGTCTTGCCCTTCCTGTTCTGGTCATGGCAACGGCCAGCTTTGCAGCGGGGGGTGGCGATAGCTCTCCGCCACAGCCGACTGAAACCACGAAAGAGTGCAAGACCGGGCGGATCTGGGATGAGCAAAAGAAGCGCTGCGTGAAGATCAAGAACTCTTCGCTTGATGCCGATGGGCTTTACCAGACGCTGCGCGAACTGGCCTATGCAGGCAGGATCACAGATGCGCAGGAGGTGCTTGCGATGATGCCTGATCAAGATGACGGACGGGTGTTGACCTATTGGGGCTTTACCCATCGTAAGCTTGGCAACCAGGACCTGGCAGAGGCCTATTACACCCGCGCCATTGCCCAAGATCCCGGCAACCATCTGGCCCGTTCCTATATGGGGCAAGGCTTTGTTTCGCAGGGAAAATACGGGCTTGCCCTCGCACAATGGAAGGCCATTCGCGCGCACGGCGGCACCGGCACCTGGGCCGAGGTATCGCTGCGCGATGCGCTGCAGGATGGGCAGACAAAAAGCTACTGATTTTCAGCATTTATTTACGGCTCGCAGCCTAGGGTGGAGCAACAGAAAGAGAATCTTTTTGGCTAGGGCTGATAAATGCAGAATGACAACGCTTTGGCGCTTCCCATGGCGAACCCCTCCGACCCTCTTGGCGATTTCGCCGCGCCTGCCCCGATGGGCGGAATGGATTTTGGCGGCGGCATGGGCGGCGGTGCGCTGGACATGCCCGCAATGGGCGCAGCACCCGCTCCTGCCAAATCCAACCTCAGCGGCAAGGCGAAGGCCGCAATCGTCGTGCGCCTGCTCCTGAACGAAGGCGCTGATATCCCGCTTGAATCTCTCCCCGATGATCTCCAGATCGAACTGACCCAGCAGATGGGCCGGATGGGGCTGATTGATCGCGAAACCCTGCATGCGGTCGCTGGTGAATTTGCCGAGATGCTGGATAATGTCGGGCTGTCCTTTCCAAACGGTCTGGCCGGCGCGCTCAGCGCGATGGAAGGGAAAATCAGCCGCCAGACACACAGCCGCCTGCGCAAGGAGGCTGGTGTGCGCCAGTTTGGCGACCCGTGGGAGCGGCTGCGCTCTCTGCCGCCCGAAGATCTCGCTGAGCTGGCCGAAGCTGAAAGCACCGAGGTGGCGGCTGTGCTGTTGTCGAAACTTGACACCGCCAAGGCCGCGCAGATGCTTGTTCACCTGCCCGGCCCCGTTGCGCGCCGCATCACCTACGCCGTGAGCCAGACAGGCGCGGTAACACCTGACACCGTGGACCGCATTGGCCTGTCCCTTGCCGCCCAGATCGAGGCGCGTCCGGAAGTCGCCTTTGACGAAACACCCGGTCAGCGAATGGGCGCCATCCTGACCCAGGCAGCGGCCGCAAAACGCGAAGAGGTGCTGAACGCGCTTGACGAGGAAGACGAAGAATTTGCCGTCGACGTCCGCAAGTCGCTCTTTACCTATGCGCTGATCGCCAAACGGGTCAGCCCAGTGGACGTTCCGAAAATCGCGCGCGTTGTGGCCCAGCAGGATCTGGTAACTGCAATGGCCTTTGCCACCGACGAAGAGGATGTGGAATCCAGCGAATTCATGCTCGCCAACATGTCGAGCCGCATGGCCGCCAATATCCGCGAAGAAGTCGGCGAATTGGGCAAGGTCAAGCGCAGCGTTGGCGAAAACGCCATGAGCACAATCGTCAACGCCCTGCGCGAGATGGTTGTGGCTGGCGAAATCGAGCTGCGTTCGGCAGAAGACGACGAAGATGAATGATCTGAAGCGCCCACCGCTTTAGATTAACTTCGGATGGCAACCTCCTGCTATTTTTCAATAAAGCACCTGCCAATCCGGAAGCCTACCAACGGGCAAGGGCAAGGTGGGCGCCGTCACGCCCGCCTGCCTTGTACCCCGTTGACCGGGAGGATATGCTAAGGGTCTGATCCTTTTGTTGACACCAGTCAGGCCCTTCGCACATGCCAGTTGATCCATCCACACTGTCCCTTGGCAGTCGCGCCGGGTATTTTGCCTCCAACCTTGTTTTGAGGGGCATCATTGGCGGGTTGGGGCTGGTGCCCTACCGTTGGCGCATCCCCGCGATGGGCTGGGTTCTGCGCAAGGCGGCGCCGCTGGTTGGGTTTCACAAACGCATCCGCAACAATCTCGCGCTGGTCTGTCCGGATCTCCCGCAGCAGGACGTCACCCGTCTGTGCCATGAGGTCAGCGACAACATCGGCCGCGTTGTGGCCGAGCTTTATGCGGGGGCTCCATTTCTGGAACGCGCCTGGCAGGCTCCGGTGACGGGGCCAGGCCTCGCGGCGCTGGAACAGGCCCGCGCAGAGGGCCGGCCCGTCATTCTTGTGACGGGTCATTTCGGCAACTACGACGCTGCGCGCGCAAACCTCATTCACCGAGGCTTTAAAATGGGGGCGCTTTATCGACGGATGGCCAACCCCTTTTTCAATGAGCACTACGTTCGCGCCATCGAAAAAACCGGCAAGCCAATGTTCGAACAGGGCAAGCGCGGGATGATGGAAATGGTGCGCCACCTCAAGAAAGGTGGAATTATCGCAATTGTTGCCGATCTTCACGCACATGGTGGCAAGAACATCGATTTCTTTGGCGAACCTGCCGTCACCTCGGTTGTGCCGGCTGAACTGGCGCTGAAATACAAGGCGGCGATGATCCCTGTTTACGCCATTCGTCAACCAAACGGGCTGGACTTCGAAATCATCATTCAGGATGAAATCCCGCCGACCGACCCGATCACCATGACAACAACCGTCAGTAAACAGCTGGAAGATCTGGTACGCCAGCATATGGGACAGTGGTTCTGGGTGCACCGACGCTGGAAGCCATATAACCCGGACCCAAATCCGACCGGCAGCACCACCGAGGACTAAGCCCACGTCAATTCAGGCGGGCGGCCCCCAGGATCTCGCCAAAAGGCGCCCGCTGCACCAGGATCGCAGCAGGCAGCGCATCCGGCAGGTTGACGCTGACGGTCAGCTCCGCAGAGCCATCCCATTGGGCAACCGGCTGCAGGGTTTCGACGACATTGGCATAAGACAAGCTCCGCCCGGCCAGCTCACCACGGGTGATGTCCACCGTACGCTCTGGCGTAAAGCGAACAAGCTGCACTGAAATCGGGCCGTTCAGGACCGGACCGGTATCTGCCCGGCGCAGCTGAACCGATATGTCTCCCGCGCCGCTTGGTGTTCCGTCCACCGTGATTGCAACCGCGTTCGACCGCATCTTGTGTTCGGCAATCACCTCGCCCAGCTTCATGGCGTTTGCACCCACCACATCATCC
>Ga0160419_100121_pt1 | contig 55108 bp, 48 predicted proteins | sample CelAP2metagpilot_2_FD_108196 | JGI IMG/M metagenome (GOLD analysis project Ga0160419, IMG submission 108196) | Phycosphere-associated microbial communities from Cellana algal ponds in Kailua-Kona, Hawaii, USA - Cellana AP2-4-25 metagenome pilot ...
TGGCCTTGAAACCGCCGTAACACCAACCGCCATTGAAATAGAGCCCTTCGATATCGGTCCGGTCGATGAAGGGAGAGCCATCCATCGACATATCCATGATGCCGCCCCAACTGCGCAGCAGCCGCGCCCGGCCCAGCGCCGGGATCAGGGACATGCCGCTTTCGACCACATCCTCGACCACTGGCAGATTGCCGCGCTGCGCGTAGGAATTGTACATGTCGATGTCGCCACCAAAGACAAGGCCGCCCTTGTCCGACTGGCTGCAGTAAAAATGCCCCGCGCCATAGGTGATGACGCCGGGAATGAACGGTTTCAGCCCCTCAGAGACAAACGCCTGCAGCACATGGCTTTCGATGGGCAGACGCATCCCTGCCAAGGCCATCACCCGGCTGGAATTGCCCGCAACCGACACGCCGACCTTGCCCGCGCCGATATAGCCACGAGAGGTCTCCACCCCTTGAACCTTGCCGCCCTCGATCCGCAGGCCGGTGACTTCGCAGTTCTGGATAATGTCGACGCCGCGCATGTCGGCGCCGCGGGCGTAGCCCCATGCCACCGCATCATGGCGCACGGTTCCGCCCCGGCGGTGCAGCAGCCCGCCCTTGATGGGAAAACGCGCATCATCAAAGTTGAGGAACGGGTACATCGCCCGCACCCCGTCCGTATCCAACAGCTCCGCATCCGAGCCGTTCAGGATCATCGCATTGCCGCGTCTGCGCGCTGCGTCACGCTGGGCATCGGTGTGAACCAGATTCAGGATGCCGCGTTGGCTCACCATCGCGTTGTAGTTCAGATCCTGCTCGAGGTTTTCCCACAGCTTGAGAGAAAACTCATAAAACGGCTCGTTTCCGTCCAGCAGATAGTTCGAGCGGATGATGGTGGTGTTGCGGCCGACATTGCCGCCTCCAATCCAGCCCTTTTCCAGTACTGCGATCCGGGCAGCGCCAAACACTTTCGCCAGATAATAGGCCGTTGCCAGACCATGACCGCCGCCACCGATAATCACATAGTCATAGTGCGATTGAGGCGCGACATCCCGCCATTGCGGGCGCCAGCCCTTGTGCCCCGTCAGGGCCTCTTTGATCAGTCCAAGCGCAGAGTACCGCATGCCAGCTCCTGTTCCTTGCAGGAGCATTTGCCCAATAAGCGCGCCGACTGACCGTGGCGGTTCCGGACGAGTTTATATCCGGAACCGACATCGACCACCGATTGTCGCCCTTGGCGTGACGGGCAGTGGCATATGTTGTGCCGGCGCACCCTGTATCAACAAGAGCCCGTCTTAGGCTGAGCGCGCAGAAGAGGCAGGGAATGGAGCTGATTCTACGTGGTATGGCACCGTTTCCGACAGCCCTGCATCAATGGGGTCCGCCCCTCCCCGCGCAGCGCCGCCAGCAGAGCTGATCCTGAACTTGTCCACCAGATCCGCAAGTTTCGTAGCATCGCCGTCCAGCATATGCCCGGCAGCAGTCGCTTCCTCCACCATTGCGGCGTTTTGCTGGGTGACCTGATCCAATTGGCTCACGCCGGTGTTGATTTCGTTGAGGCCGGTTGATTGCTCAACCGCCCCTTCGGCGATCTCTGACACCAGTTGCGAGACATGATTGATCCGCTCGACAATGCTGGTGAGGGCATCACCTGCTTTCCCCACCAGCTCTACGCCATGATCGACCTGACGCGAGCTGTCCTCGATAAGCGTCTTGATTTCCATCGCCGCATCAGAGGACCGCTGCGCCAAGGCACGCACTTCGCTTGCGACCACCGCAAACCCACGCCCCGCCTCGCCGGCACGGGCGGCCTCAACCCCGGCATTGAGAGCCAAAAGATTGGTCTGAAAGGCAATGTCATCGATCACCGAAATGATCTGAGATATCTTCCCTGAGGATTGCTCGATCTCAGTCATGGCAGACACGGCGTTCTGCACCACGACCCCGCTGGTTTCTGCTTCCTGACGGGTTTCGGCCATCGTGTGCTCAACCGTGCGGGTTCGCTCGGCGCCAGAGCGGATGCTGGCGGTCATCTCTTCCAACGCTGCTGCGGTTTCTTCCAGCGTGGCAGCCTGGCTTTCGGTGCGATAAGACAGATCACTGGAAGATTGCCGAATTTCGGCCGCGCCGTTGCGAATACTGGCTGCCGCATCTGCGATCTGCCCGAACGTCGCCCCAAGCGTTGCAAGGGTTTCGTTGAAATCGCCGCGCAATCCCTCGAAAGACGGCGGAAAGGGCGTGTCGATGGTTGCTGTCAGATCTCCGTCCGACAGGCGGGTCAAATGCGCCTTCACGGTCTGGAAAACACCTGCCTGTTCTTCCTCTCTTTGTTTCTGGGCCGCCTCCAGGGATTGCGCAGAGGTGCGCATCGCCAGGGACTCGTCCTTGAAACCATCGACCGCGCGCGCCATGCGGCTCAGTTCATCATTTCCGGTCGTTCCCTTGATTTCGACATCAAAGTCACCGCGGGTAAAGGCGCCGACCGCCATGGTCAGGGTGCGGATCCGACGGATCATCAGCTCAAAACAGCCGATTGCAAACAGCATGACCGCGATGGAGGCCGCAACCGCAACCATCACGAGGCGATTGAGCGCAGTGCCGCTGCGCACCTCAACCTCGCGGGCGAATTCAACGATGCGGGTGTTGATCTTCTGCTCCTCGGCTCTCAGCAGGTCGATCCAGGCGGAGGATGCCTGAAACCACGCGCTGCCGGAAATATCCGCGGCCTGCCCTTTTTCGTAGCTGGCAACAAGTTGGCGGCGCAGCGTTTCCAGTGTCAGATACTCAGGTGACTGCTGCAAACCAGCAATCCAGCTGCCCTCGTCCAATGCTGCTGAGGCCTCAGCCAACAGAGCATCCTGCCCCCCGACAAGGGATACAAACCTGTCATGCAGGGCCAGATCAAATCCCTGCCCAATTCCTACAGCACCCGTTGCACGTTCCAGACCGGCACGTTCTTTGGCGGTGCTCATCAGGAAGCGCGCCTGCAAGAGCGCCTGAAACCGGCTGGAATTGTCCACGCTTATCGCTGCCCGCGACACATGCAGCAGATTGTTGATGATACCGGTGTAATAAGACGCCATGTCCGGCACCGGAATGGCCAGCCCGTCCACATTGGCCCGCATCACCGACAGTTCAGCAAGGGCAGTTTCTGATGTGCGGTAGGCGTCTGGGTGGTCAGCTGCCAAGCGCGACACCTGCCCCAACGTCCGCCCCAGCACGGCGTCGGTCGCTGCGCGTTGGCTTGTCAGATCCGCTGCGAAATTCTGCCCCTTGGAGGACAGAAACCCAGCCGAGAACCCGCGCTCTCGCTGGAGTTCATGGATCAGATCACCGATCAACCCATCTTCCGCGGTCTTTTCAGCGGCAATGACGGCAACCTGATGGTTTTGTCGCTGATTGTTGATCTCCATCAGCACGAAAACCCCAGCCAGCGCCAAGAGCGGTCCAATTACCAGTAGCATTACAAGTCTAAGTCGCATGAAAACACCCAAAACAACCCAAGGATACACGCGCCATCCTGACAATCCTGGATTTACAAATGGTAACCCGAACAACTCATGCGTGCTTCTGGTCGGATATCGTCCAAACTGTCCGTAATTGTGGCAATAGGCGGCAGAACAGGGCCAAACCAGAATGGTGATGCGCTCCGGTTCTGAGGGCACCCTTGCGGGATCTGCCCGTTGCCGCGTCACGTTGCCGTGATCGCGCCCACAGATAGAGCCAAATTTTCCCGTCTTTTCAATTACCTGAAAATACGGTGCGCACCCTGCGCGTCCGTTTTTGGCTGGGCCGCCGCGTCAGGGCATCGGCTGCGCTCTTGATTTCCGGCAGTGTTAGCGATAACGATGCCGCAAACATCACACTCTAGAGGCCGAAATTCTTTTTGCACCGGCCTGCATGACCCAGTCGGAGTTGCACTTATGACCTTGAAAATTGCGATCAATGGATTTGGCCGGATTGGCCGTGGCGTGATGCGCGCCCTGCTGGAAAACAACGTCGAGGACGTCACCGTTGTTGCGATCAACGACCTGTCTCCGGCGGACACGCTTGCACATCTGCTCAAATACGACAGCGTGCACGGCCGCCTCGCAGCAAAGGTCACGGTCGACGGCGACACCATGCAAGTCGGCAAGCACAGCATTCGACTGACCGCGATCCGCAACCCCGAGGAGCTGCCCTGGCAGGACGTGGACATTGCCTATGAATGCACCGGTCTGTTCACCACACGCGACAGCGCGGCCAAGCACCTGCAGAATGGCTCCAAGCGGGTTCTGATCTCTGCCCCCGGCAAAGAGGTCGACCGCACCGTTGTTTATGGCGTGAACCACGGCGATCTGACCAAGGACGACATTATCGTCTCCAATGCATCCTGCACCACGAACTGCCTCGCACCGGTTGCCAAGGTTCTGGATGACGCCTTTGGTATCAAGACCGGCTACATGACCACAATTCACGCCTACACAGGCGACCAGCCGACCCATGACACCAGCCACAAGGATCTCTATCGGGCGCGCGCTGCGGCGCTGTCGATGATCCCGACCTCGACTGGCGCAGCCCGCGCCATTGCCGAAGTGCTGCCCCACCTCAAGGGCCGCCTCGAAGGCTCTGCGATCCGGGTGCCGACACCCAATGTGTCTGTGGTTGACCTGAGCTTTGTGCCGGAAAAAGACGCCACAGTCGAAAGCGTGAATGCCGCGCTCAAGGCCGCGGCCGAGGGCGACTTGGCCGGGATCCTGTCCTACGAAACGGACCCGCTCGTTTCGATCGACTTCAACCATGACCCGCATTCGTCCTGTTTCGCCGCACCGCAGACCGCTGTCACCTCCGAAGGTCTGGTCCGTGTCGTAAGCTGGTACGATAACGAATGGGGCTTCTCCAACCGCATGATCGACACCGGCCGCCATATGGGCAAGGTGATGAACGGCTGATCAGAGCCGAGGCGTACAACCGCGCGTCACAATCGATAAGGGCTGCCAATTGGTAGCCCTTTGTCGTTTTGCAGGCCCATTTCGTCACGGGCGCACGGTGTTCAGATCCGAAAGATCGGCTGCAAGAGGCGCGGAACAAGGGAACGGAACCGCAACGCTGCATCCGTCGCCGCAAGGCAGATGCACGCCACGCCGTCTTCGGCCACCGGGGTATGTTCCAGGTCATCGTCAGCCACCTCCAGATCGCCAACGCCAAAGCGGCCGGTTTCGTCCCGAAACGCGCCCTGCAGAACCAGCGTCAGCTCCAAACCGTTGTGGCCGTGGTCTGGAACGGCTTGCCCTCCGGGGATGTACAAAAGCCGGACACTGCCGCCCTCGTCATGGCTGAGAATGGACTGGCGCACCCCCATGCCGAGGCTCTTCCACTTGGGCGGCAAGCCGCCGAGCGCCTCCATGACCGGTGCGGGAAAGATGCCGGACCGCTCATAGCGCGGGGTCTCGATGACCGGCTCGTCCAACATGTCAAAGACGCGCTGACGCAGCCCGCCGGAGAGATCGGCAGTGCCGCAGCTTTCCAGGATGGATCCCCCAACCGCCTCATGTGCGGTGGCGCGGGCGCGACAGTCATCGCACATGGACAGGTGGGTTGCGACCACCAGCGAATAGGCCTGTGGCAGCGATCCTGACACATAGGCAACCAACAGAGGGTCCGGGATATGATGACGCACACCGGTCATGTCAGTCCTTGTTCCTTCAATTCGTGACGCAGCCGCTCTAGACCGAGACGGATGCGCGATTTTATCGTACCAAGCGGCAATCCGGTCTGGTCCCGGATATCCGAATGAGTGAGCTCCCCAAGGTAGGCCTTTTCGACCATTTCCCGCTGGGCGGGTTTCAGGCGGCGCAACGCGGCGCGCAGTTTTTGTGTTTCCTGATCCAGCGCCAGCACCTGGGCTGCATCTTCCTGTGTCTCTTCCGGCAGCTTCAGCTCTTCCGGGACCGGCCTGCGCTCCTTGCGGATGACGTCGATCTGACGGTTGCGGGCGATCTGGAAAATCCACGCAGACACCTGCGCCCGCTCTGGATCAAACATCGCCGCCTTGCGCCACACGGTCAGCATGACGTCCTGCACGACATCCTCTGCCTGACTGGGTGACATGCCAGAGCGGCAAATCACGCCTTTCAGCCGGGGCGCGAAATAGTCGAACAGGCGACCAAACGCCACCCGGTCGCGATTGTCGCGCACCGCCAGCATCCAGACCGTTTGGTCAGATAGGCTTTCCCGTTCCACTTTTTCCCTTTCACGCACAGCACTTGTGTCACGGTCTACCGTAACTGGAGCGTCGAGCGCTGCAAGAGATTGGTCGCTTAGCGAGGTCAGCATACCGGGATTACGGTGCTTTTACGCTTTTGGATCACCGTGCCTGCCACTTTTTTCAAAAATTTTGTCTTCCAGATCATTTCATACGTTCATTTTTGATCCGACGGCCCCAACCCAGCGTAACAAGTTGAAAACACAAATGGAGACAGCATGTCGTTTGATGCATTTTCATCTGCCCGCCAGCGTATCGCGATCGTCGGCGGTGGCATTTCCGGCCTGGCGGCAGCGTGGCTGTTGTCTAAGACGCATAACGTCACCCTATTCGAGGCCGCACCGCGCCTTGGCGGGCATGCCCGTACTGTTCTGGCGGGGCGCAACGGCGATCAGCCGGTTGATACCGGGTTTATTGTCTTCAACTACGTGAACTACCCGCATCTGACGTCGATGTTTCGCGATCTGGATGTGCCTGTTGTCAAAAGCGACATGAGTTTCGGAGCCACCATCGGGGACGGCAGCGTCGAATACGGTTTGCGCAACCTCGGTGCCCTCCTCGGGCAAAAACGCAACGCAGCGCGCCCTGCCTTTTACCGAATGGTGCGCGATATCCTACACTTCAACGCCAAGGCTGTGCAGGCGGCCAACACCGATAGCGTCACAATCGGTGAGCTGGTGAACGAGCTGAAGCTGGGGGACTGGTTCCAACGCTACTACCTGATGCCGATCTGCGGGGCGATCTGGTCGACCCCGCCCGAAGAAATTCGCGATTTCCCGGCCCAGTCGCTGGTTCGTTTCTTCCGCAATCACGCTCTCCTCAGCGCAACGGGCCAGCATCAATGGTGGACCGTGAAAGGTGGTAGCATCGAATATGTCCGCCGCCTGACCGCGCGGCTGGAACAGATGGGGTGCCAATTGCGCCCCGGCACCGCCGTCCGTGGTGTCCAGCGCACCGCCGAGGGTGTGCGTATCCATCTGCCCGATGGCACCGAAGAGGCTTTTGATCAGGTCATCATGGCCTGTCATTCCGATGACAGCCTGCGTCTGCTGACACATCCGACAGAGGACGAAAAGAAAATCCTCGGCGCGATGCGCTATCAGGACAACGAAATGATCCTGCATCATGACGCGCAGCAAATGCCCAAGCGGCGCGCCTGCTGGTCCTCCTGGGTCTATAAGGCCGACCAGCAAGACGATCGCACCGCAATCGGTGTCACCTACTGGATGAACCGGCTGCAAAACATCGACGAACGCGATCCGCTGTTTGTCTCGCTGAACCCCGTCTCGCCGGTGCGCGAGGAGATGATCTACGATCAAAAAACATTCCGCCACCCGGTGTTCGACAAGGCCGCATTGCGGGCGCAGCAACAGATCAAGGACATCCAAGGCGACAATCACACCTGGTTCGCGGGTGCCTACCTACGCCACGGGTTTCACGAAGACGGGTTTGCCAGCGCCGTTCGCGTCGCACGTGACCTGCAGGCGCGGGATGCGCAGATCCATGAGAGGATCCCCGCATGAGCCATTGGCCCGACCATATCGCAGGTCAGACAACCCACGCGCGCCACGGGCAGATCTCCAACGCGTTTCGCTATGGCGTCGACTACGTGCTGATCGACCCGCGCAGCAGCCACGGCCCACTTCTGTTTTCGCGCAACCGGTTTAACCTCGCCTCGGTGCGGGACCGCAACCACGGCGGACGCCCCGGCAAGGGATCAGGCGTTGCCTGGGCCGAAAGCGTGTTTGCAAATGCAGGTTTGTCGCTAGAGGGCACCACGATCCGCCTGCTGACACAACCGGGCTACCTCGGCCATGTGTTCAACCCCGTCAGTTTTTGGCTGGCCTTTCGCGGAGACCGCCTGCATGCGGTCATCGCCGAGGTGAACAACACCTTCGGGGATCGGCACAGCTATCTCTGCCACAAGCCTGATTTCACCGCGATCGCCGCCAGTGACCGACTGGTGGCACAAAAGGTCTTTCACGTCTCTCCCTTTCAGGAGATTGCAGGCGATTACCGCTTCAACTTTGACATCACCCCCCGCCGCATTGCGATCCGCATCGATCACCGCAATGGCAAGGAGGGCGTGATCGCCACCCTCACAGGTCCACGCCGTCCACTGACAAACCGCGCGCTGCTTCTGGCCAGCCTGCGCCGTCCGGCAGGCACCATGCGCACCGTTGCCCTTATCTACTGGCAGGCGCTGAAACTGAAACTCAAGGGCGCGACGTACCGCCCTCGCCCCACACCACCCGAACACGAGATCAGCTGATGCTTTTTATTACCAAACGCGTAAAACATGACTTTCTTGACAGCTGCACCCGCATTCGCAACGGCAGCCTGCGGCTGACCACGCCAGAGGGCGACACCCACGACTTTGGCAAGGGCGACCCACAGGCGGATCTTCATATCCACGACTGGAGCGCGATCACCGCCACCGCGGCGCGCGGCGATATCGGGCTGGGAGAGACCTATGTGGCGGGGCTGTGGGAAACCTCCAGCATCGAGAATGTCATCAAGGTCGCGCTGCTCAATCTCGACCACCTGTCCGATTTTGCCTATCCCAGTTTCTGGGCAGGCTTGAAGTTTCGCGTTGTCGATCGGTTGCTGCGCGCCAATTCGGTCAAGGGGGCATCGCGCAACATCAAGGCGCACTACGACGTCGGCAATGAATTCTACCAGCTCTGGCTGGACGAAAGCATGACCTATTCCTCCGCGCTCTATGCGCCCGGAGATGATGACCTGGGCCGCGCACAGACCCGCAAATACGACCGCGTGCTCAGCCGTCTCGGAGCGGGGGAGCGGATCCTGGAAATCGGTTGTGGCTGGGGCGGCTTTGCAGAACGCGCCACAGAGACAGGTCGCCATGTCACCGGGCTGACCATTTCACCCAGCCAGTTTGGCTATGCCGACGCCCGAATGGACGGGCGCGCCGATATCCGGCTCTGCGACTATCGCAACAGCGAAGGCACCTACGACAACATCGTCTCCATCGAAATGATCGAGGCCGTGGGCGAACGCTACTGGCCAAGCTATTTTTCGACGGTAAAGAGCCGCCTTGCGGAAAACGGGCGCGCCGTCATTCAGGCCATCACGGTTCAGGACAGCTATTTCGATATCTATCGCAACTCATCGGACTACATCCGCCAATATACCTTCCCCGGCGGGATGCTGCTGTCAGATGCGGTGATTTCCCATCAAGCCCGAAGCGCCGGGCTGAAGGTCAAGAACAGCTTTGCCTTTGGTCCCGACTACGCCCGCACCTGCCGCACCTGGGCCGATCGACTGGTAGATATGTCGCCCAAGATCCAAGGCCTTGGCTATGGCGAAGGCTTCCTGCGCAACTGGCGCTACTACCTTGAGGCCTGCGCGGCCTCCTTTGAGGTGGGGCAGACTGATGTTGTCCAAGTGGAGATTGCTCATGCCTGACACTGCGATACCGATCCTTAGCCGACTGACCGGCGTCATTGCCTCTTGTGCAACCGCTGCCTTTTGCAGTGTCGCCACCCCCTCAAAGGCGGAAATCGGCCTTTCGGCGCCGACCAAGCTTGGTGAAGTCACGTTTCGCTGGCTCGGTCTGCCACTATACGACGCGAGCCTGTTTCTTGAAGGCGAAGAGCAATTCGACTGGAACACGCCACTGGCGCTGCGCCTGTCGTACCGCCGGGCCTTTAGCAAGGATCAGCTGATGCGCGCCACCGCCGCGGAAATCGAACGGCTGGAGGGCCAACGCGCGGATCAGGCCCAGTTTCTGCAAAAACTGGACCAGTGCTTTCGCGATGTCGGTGCAGGTGACAGTTTTGTTGCCAGTTCCCCCTCTCGCAACCAGGTGGCGCTATATCTGAACGGCAAACGCACCTGCTCTGTCCGTCACCCTGACGGCGCAAGCGCTTTCTCAACATCTGGCTGTCCGACAACAGCCGTGCCGCGCGCCTCTCGCGGGAGCTGCGGGGCCAGTAATGCAGGCGCACCGGGTCTCTCTCTTTGCGTTGATGCTGGCAGCCGCCGGCCTGCCGCTCTACATCCACCTGCCGCGATTTGCGACGGCGGAACTGGGTGTAAGCCTTGGCACGCTGGCGGTAGTTCTCGCGGGGATCCGGGTGCTTGATTTCGTGCAGGATCCGCTGCTGGGCTGGATCACCGACCGCTGGCCACAAGAAAGAGCAACCTTCGCAGCCCTGGCCGCATTTGGCATGGCAGGCGGTTTCATCCTTCTCTACTCGGCGCGGCCCAATGCCGGTGGCGTGGTGCCCTGGCTGGTTGTGGCGCTGGTGTTGCTGTTTACGGCCTATAGCCTTGGCACTGTCCTGTTTTATGGCCAAAGCACCACATTGGCAGGCAGCCCCGAGGCGCTGATCAAACTGGCAAGCTACCGCGAAGCCGGGACATTGGCAGGCATCATCATCGCAGCCCTCGCCCCTACGGCGCTGGTCGCATTCGGTGCGGCGCAGGGCGGATACCCCGCCTTTGGGTGGGTGCTGGCGTGCCTGTGCGTTCTGGTGTGGTGGATGACCCGTGGACTATGGACCAATGAAGCGCCGCGTGAGGAGCCGCTCTCCTTGGGTGCGCTGCGCGATGCTGGCGGGATCAGGCTGCTGGCGCTTGCGCTGGTAAACAGCCTGCCCGTCGCCATGACCTCGACCCTGTTTCTGTTCTTCGTCGAAGACAAGCTGTTGCTGCCGGACCTGGCCGGGCCCTTTCTGGTTCTGTTTTTCCTGGCGGCCGGCCTGTCCGTACCCCTGTGGAGCCGGGCCGCCGACCGGTTGGGCGCCCAGCAAGTGTTGTTTCCCGCAATGCTGCTTGCGATCCTGTCCTTTGCCGGGGCGGCCTTTCTGCCACAGGGGGCGGGCGTTGGCTTTGCGTTGATTTGCATCGGGTCCGGCGCGGCCCTTGGTGCCGATATGGTCATCCTGCCGGTCTTGTTTTCCCGCACACTCGCGCGCGCCGGGCTACAGGCAGGTCAGGCATTTGGCCTGTGGTCCTTTGCCGCGAAACTTGCATTGGCTGCGGCGGCTGTCCTTCTTCTTCCTCTCTTGCAGATGAGCGGTTTCCAACCCGGCGCCGAGAACAGCGCAGCGGCGCTTCAGACGCTGACCTGGGCCTACGCGGTCATTCCCTGCTGCATCAAACTCATCGCCGTGGCGATGGTTCTCCGACTACCCAGAAAGGTAATCTCCTGATGAAACTCCTGCTTGTAGCGATTATTGCCTTGCTGCTACTGGCGCTTCTTCGGCCCGGTTTTGGCTTTCGCAGTCAACGCCCCCACCACTACGAGGGAACCGGCCCCGTCTTTGACATTCGCACCCACCTGAGCGGCGAGATGATCTCGGAGGGGATCATCTATGGCCCGATGGGGCGCGTCGTATCGCGCTTTGTTGCGACGATGAATGGCGAGTGGAGCGATGACACCGGGACGCTGAGCGAGGATTTCGCTTATGCGGGCGGCAATACCCAGGCGCGCAAATGGTATCTCACCATGGGAGAAGACGGCGCATTTACGGCCACCGCGGATGATATCATCGGCGAAGGGCATGGCCAGCAAACTGGCGCGACCGTTCAGCTGCACTACCGCATCCGCCTCCCCGAAAGCGCGGGCGGCCATGTCCTTGACGTCACCGACTGGATGTACCTGATGGAGAACGGCACCATCATGAACCGCTCTGAAATGCGCAAATTCGGCATCAAGGTTGCCGAGCTGGTGGCCACCATTCGCCCGAAAGGCAACTGAGATGTTTGCAGGCAAGACATGGTGGCTCGTCGGGGCGAGCGAGGGGTTGGGCCGCGCCATCGCAGCCAAGATGGACGCAGAAGGCGCGCGCCTGGTTCTGTCAGCCCGCAGCGCGGACAAGCTGGACGACCTGGCAAATGGACTGTCTGGCGCCACCGCCCTTCCGTTGGATGTGACAGATCCTAACAGCATCCAGCAAGCGGTGGAGCATATCGGGCAAATTGACGGTGTGCTTTATTGTGCCGGTGCCTACGACCCGATGCCCGCACAGGATTGGGACGCCGAAAAGGTAGAGCTGATCTGCGACGTGAACTTCATGGGTGCGATGCGGGTGGTGGGGCGTGTCATCCCGCAGATGGTAGAGCGCAACAGCGGCCACATCGCCCTGATCGGCTCTCTGGCAGGTCACACTGGTCTGCCCGGCGCGACCGGCTATGGGGCCTCCAAGGCCGCGGTCATGCATATGGCAGAAAACCTGCAAGCCGATCTCCATAAGACACCGATCAAGGTGCAGGTCATCAATCCGGGCTTTATCGAAACGCGCCTGACCGCCAAGAACGATTTCAACATGCCGATGATCCAGACGCCTCAGGAAGCGGCGGACGCCTGCATGCGCGCCCTGCGCAGCGGGCGGTTTTCAACCAGCTTCCCCGCGCCTTTTTCCTGGGTCTTTACCATTGGCAAACACCTGCCCCGCCGCCTGTTTCTGAAACTGATGGGAAGCTGAAAATGACCCTGCCCCGCAACGTGATCATCTTTGGCGCCTCCGGCGGCATAGGTTCGGCGCTGGTCGACCACTACGCAGCCCAGCCCAATGTCGAAACGCTCCACGCCGTTGCGCGCCGCCCCCTGCCCGAGCGGCCAAGCGTGCAAAATCATCGCGTCGACATCACGGACGAGGCCGCACTGGAAACGCTGGCCGGCCAGATCCGACAGTCCAAGGTCCATCCTGATCTGATAGTGGTCGCCACCGGAATTCTGTCGGACGAAAATGGCCTGCAGCCAGAAAAGTCCTATCGACAGCAATCCGTTGCCGCCTTTGAACAGGTCTTTGCGATCAACACCTTTGCCCCGGCTATGATTGCGCGCCATTTTCTCGGGCTGATGCCACGGAAATCCCCCGCTACCTTTGCCGCACTTTCGGCGCGCGTTGGGTCGATCAGTGACAACCAGCTGGGCGGCTGGCACGCGTATCGCGCCTCCAAGGCCGCGCTGAACATGCTGATCCGGAACTATGCCATCGAAATGGGACGCACCCATGAACAGTTGATCTGTGTCGGATTGCACCCCGGCACCGTGCGCACCGACCTGTCTGACCCGTTTTCCAAGAACGTCCCCGAAGATAAGCTGTTCGACCCGGCGCAGGCTGCAGGGTATCTGGCTGAGGTGCTTGCAGGGCTTACCCCCGGCGACAGCGGCGCGGTGTTTGATTGGGCCGGAAAGGCGATCCCCGCCTGACAGGGGCCGACCCCAAGCCCTACCATCAGGCAAAACACAAGGCGGGCCCGCAAAGGTGAGGCCAGGCCGTTCCTGCCCGGCCTTGCCGCTCTCCCCTTGGGCATGCGACACTGATCTTGTCCGGGCCTGCACCGGCAAACCGAACTGATCAGCCCACGGGACAGCATCGCCTTGAAATCCGTCCGCCTCCGCCTCCTGCTGCTTGCGCTGTTGCCGCTGGCCGTGATGATGCCGCTCTTGCTGGTTGTGGCCATGGCCCGATGGAACGCGGACTATGATGACGTTCTGATCGTCAATGTGGAAAGCGACCTGAAGATCGCGGACCAATATCTGCGGCAGCTGAAAAACGGGACCGGCGATGATCTGGCGGCGATTGCAGGCTCTGCCCGCTTTGCCGAAGTGCTGAGCGACCGCCCCCATCTTCAGCTGGATTTTCTGGATCGTGAACGCGCCCGGTTGCAGCTGGATTTTCTTTATTACCTGCCCATGCGCAGCATAGACCGCGATGCCCGCCGCTGGCCGGTGATCGAACGGGCAAGCACCGGCTTGCTGGCCTCTGAAATCGATATCTTTTCAGCGGCTGATCTTGATGCGATTTCCTCTGAGCTGAGCGCCCGCGCTCGCATCCCCCTGATCGAAACCGAAGCCGCCGTCCCCACCACCCGCCCGGCAGAAGATCGCGGCATGGTCATCCACTCGGCCGCGCCGGTAACGGTAGAGGGCGCGCGCGGCGTTCTGGTGGCCGGGCGGTTGCTGAACCGTGATCTTGATTTCATCGATACGATCAACGCGCTTGTCTATCTGGGCGACAGCCACAGGATCAGCCGCAAGGGAACCGCAACCCTGTTTCTGGGCGACACCCGTGTGTCAACCAACGTGCGCCTGTTTGAGGATGTCCGCGCCCTTGGCACCCGTGTATCGCGGGCTGTTCGCAATGCGGTGCTGATCGAGGGAGAGACCTGGCTCGACCGGGCCTTTGTGGTCAACGACTGGTATATCTCCGGCTACCTGCCCCTGACCGACAGCTTTGGCGACCGGGTCGGCATGCTCTACGTCGGTTTTCTAGAGGCGCCTTTTGCAGCGGCCAAATTCTCGGCCTATTGGACCGTCGTTCTATCGTTCCTGTCGGTTCTGCTGCTGTCAGCACCTCTGTTTCTTTGGCTCGCCAAAGGGATCTTTGCACCGCTTGAAAAGATGAGCCGTACAATGGGGCGGGTGGAACGGGGCGATCTGACAGCCCGCAACGGTCACATCGGGCGCCAGGATGAGATCGGTCAGGTCTCTGCCCATCTCGACAGCCTGCTGGATCAGGTGCAGGAGCGCGACCAGAAACTGCGCGACTGGGCAGAAGAGCTGAACGAGAGGGTCGACCAACGCACCGCCGAGCTGCGCGCGGCCAACGAAAAACTGGAAGCAACCTTCAAGCAGCTGGTGATGAGCGAAAAGCTCGCCTCTATCGGGGAAATCACTGCCGGGGTCGCGCATGAAATCAACAACCCCGTTGCCGTCATTCAGGGCAATGTCGACGTGGTGCGCATGACACTTCCGCCGGAGGCCGGGGCCGAGGTCGCAACAGAGCTGGACCTGATCGACAACCAGATCCTGCGGATCAGCGCCATTGTCGGCAAGCTGCTGCAATTCGCCCGCCCCTCAGAGTTTGGCACCTTCGAGGAAAGCCTGGATATGGCGCCGGTGGTCAGCGACTGTCTGGTTCTGGTCGATCATGTCGTCACCAAACAGGCAATCACTGTTGAGAAGGACTTCGAAACAAGCCCACAGGTGCGGATCGATCCGGGTGAGCTGCAGCAGGTGGTGATCAACCTCATCCTCAACGCGGCCCAAGCCATGGGCGGGAGCGGCACGCTCACGCTCACCCTGCGGGAACTGGATCATGACGGGGCCCCCGGTGCATGCCTTACCGTTGCAGACACAGGCCCCGGCATTGCCGAAGATGTGCTGCCTTCGGTGTTCAACCCGTTCTACACCACCCGCCTCGGCGAAGGCACCGGGCTGGGCCTGTCGATCAGCCAGACCCTGATCCAGCGGGTCGGCGGATATATCACCGCCGACAACCGCATCGTGGACGGCAGTGTCACGGGGGCCGTTTTCACCATCTGGCTACCGGCAGCACAGGCCGAACAGGCCGCCTGAGACGATCAAACGCCCCAACTTGCGCATTTGCGGTCAATCGTCTTGCGCGAAACACCCAGCCTGCGCGCCGCCTCTGCGCGGTTGCCGTCACAGGCATCCAGCACATGCATGATGTGGCGCTGCATCACCAGATCCAGCGTATCCATCGCAGCACTGCCAGTCACGCTGCCCGTGCCTGCGAACTCCTCAGGAAAGCCTCCAAGGATAACCGAACGTTCGATCAGGTTACGCAGCTCGCGCACATTGCCGGGCCAGTCGTAGCGGCTGAATTTCAACAGGGTTTCCGCATCCAGTTCCAAAGCGGGCATCGCCAGGGTGGTCGAAAACTGCTCCATGAACAGTGCGGCCAGCTCAACGATGTCTTCCACCCGTTCTTTGAGCGGCGGCATCTGAATGTTGACCACATTGATCCGGTGATAGAGATCAGCCCGGAAACGCCCCTCCGCCACGGCCTGGTCCAGATCCGCGTTGGTGGCAAACAGAAAGCGCAGGTTGAGCGGAATGTCCCGCTCTGCGCCGACCGGTCTGATCCTCTGATCTTCGAGCACCCGCAAAAGAGCAGCCTGCACCTGTTCCGGCATCTGGGCGACTTCATCCAGGAACAGCGTGCCGCCATCGGCGTACAGGAACAGGCCATCCTGACGACGGTCCTGCGCATCGACCATGCCAAACAGTTCATGCGCGATGCGATCCGGCGCGATCGCCGCGCAGTTGACCGCGACAAAAGGTTTGTCTGCCCGGTCCGACAACGAATGCAGCGTGCGCGCAGCGATTTCCTTGCCGGTTCCGCTCGCACCAGTGAACAGCACGGGCGTCGGCATTGGCGCCAGCCGTGTGATCATGTCTCGTGCGGTCTGGATCGCAGGCGATTTTCCCAGCAGTCGGCCCCGTGTTGCGGTCCCTTCTGCAGAGAGGGCATGTTTCAGCAGATAATTCTCGCGCCGCAGATGTTTGCGATCCAATGCCCGCGCCACAGAGTTCAGGATCTGATTGGCCCGAAAGGGTTTCAGGACAAAATCCGCCACCCCGACCCGCAGCGCCTGAATTGCGGTTTCAAGATCCGCATAGGCCGTCACCAGAACCGTATCGGCAAAGAGCCCGACCTTGCGCTGCTCCTGCACCCACTCCAGACCGGTTTTACCGGGCATGATGTTGTCCAGGATCACCAGATCAAAATGGGCCTGATCAAGAATCGCGGATGCCTCGGCAGCCGAGGCCGCCTGCTCTACCCTTTTGCAGCGGGGCGTCAGGATCTTGGTCATGAAATTGCGCATGCCGGGTTCGTCATCAATCACAAGGATCGACGCTCCAGCCAGATTTTCCCCATATTCGTCGCGGGGTGCCTCGGCAGTGGTCAGCACAATCAGTCCAGACGTACAGAGGGGCCGGACAATTTCTCGTCAGAGGCATAGCCTGCCCGATCCAGCGCGAAATTCGCACCGGCAGCAATCACGATGATGGCGGCAAATCCCGTCAACATGGCTTTCATTTGGTTAATTCTCCACCTTGGTTGCGCGCTTCATGAACGCGATCAGATCCAGCCGATCCTGCGGGTCGGTGATCCGCTGCATCGGCATCTTGGAACCGGGAATATAGTGATCCGGTCCCAGATCGAAGAGGGCATCGATTGTCGTCTCGTCCCAAATTATATCAGATCCATCAAGGATCTCGGAATAGCGATAGCCTGCAAGTGTGCCGGCCTTTCGGCCAAATACCTGATGCAGGCTTGGCCCTGCCTTGCGCCCCTCGTCCGGTGTCAGCGCATGGCAGATTGAACATTTGCGCATGAACTGCCGCTCACCGTTCGACATGGTTTCAGGATCCCGCAGAAAAGAGCGATTGCCAGCCATTTCCGCCTCCAACTCTCCCATCACTGCGATGGGCCAGCCATAGGCCACATCATCCAACCCCGCCGCCCAGATTGTCTGGCCGTCCAAAGAAAAGGCCAGCGCCCAGACGGGCCCCTGCCTGCTGGCCCGAAAATCGGAATGGATGCGCCAGGCTTTGGTGTCCACAACCATGATATAGCCCTGCCCATCCCCCACGGCGAGCAATCCGCTGTCAGAATGATGCGCCATCGCAAGGACGGGACGGCGATCCAGCGTGAAATCGGCAATCGCTGCGCCTGTTTCACTGTGAACCACCCGCGTGGCCCCGTCGACCGCACCATAGGCAATCCATTTCTCAGCCGGATCATAGATCAGCTGGTTGATGCCAAATCCCTGCTGGACCAGCCGCTGCGGCGGGCTGTCAGGCTGGTCAAAGATCAGGATTTCTCCGGCCATCGTTGCCGCATAGACCGCCCCATCGGTGCCAATCGCCACGTCATTGATGCCGCTGCCCACCTTGATTTTGCGCGCCTCTCCCTCGCCTAGGGGCCAAAGGCCGATCTCTCCGTCCCAACTGGCAGACGCCAGAAACCTCTGGTCAGGCGCCACAGCCAAGGCACGCACCTTTCCAAGGTGCTGACCGATAGGGGCTGCCTTGGCCTCCCCCTCCTGCCAAAGGTAAAGCGCGAAATCGTCACCCGCCGTGGCCAACCGGCCTGCATCAACAAATGCCAGCGCCGTGACGGCTGCTTCGTGGGCCTCCAGCCACTGGGGCGCCCGTCCCGTCCACAGGGCCGCTGCATTGTCGAAACTGCCGGTTGCAACCTGCCCGCTCGGCGACACATCCAATGCCATGACCGGCCCCCCGTGCCCCTTGAGGGTTGTGAATTCCGCAGCCTCTTGGGCTGTGCCTTCCGGCAGTGGCAAGGTCAGGGTGCCACCGCCGTTGTCCTGTGCCATCGCTGCCGCGCCAAGCCATAGGAGACCAAGCCCCGATAACAGCGCAGCCCGTCCAACCTCTGCCATGCCACCTGACAGAGGCTGACACAAAGTGCAGGACAAGGGCCGCAGCGCCATGGGCCTTACTCGGCCGGTGTGGCGCCTTTGGCGCTGGTGCCATCCGCCTTCGTGACTTCGCCCTTTTCGCGCATTTCCTCCAGCCAGATCGAATGGTGCTGATGCGCCCAGGCCTCGTCCACCTCGCCGGTGCCCATCGCGTCAAACGCGCCCTCCATACCGACAGAGCCGATGTAGATATGGGCAAGGATGATCGCCATCAGGACAAAGCTGACAATCGCATGCCAGGTCTGAGCCAGCTGCATTTCCTCCTGCGGGGCCAGCTCAACAGGCAGCACCCCATAGCCCAGCCACTGGAGCAGACCGGAGTCGTTCAGCACCGCAAATGTCTTGGCAAACAGCGGGAGCTCAAACGGGAACAGCAGCGACAGGCCAGAAACCGAAATCGATGCGCCAAGCACAATCACGGACCAGAAGATCAGCTTTTGGCCAAAGTTGAACTTTTTCGCAGGCGGGTGCGCCTTGCCAACGATGCCGCCCATCTGACGGATCCAGACAAGGTCAGTCCGGTTCGGGATATTGTGGGCCACCCACATCACAAACACCATGATAAGGGCCAGCATGAAGGCCCATGAGACGTTGTTGTGGACCCATTTGCTCCAAATCAGCAGACCCGCGTTGATGTCTTTGCCGAGATACGGCGCAATCACCATGCGCCCAAAAAGACTGGCAAGTCCGGTCAGGCCCAACAGAATGAATGATCCCGCCAGCACCCAGTGGGCAAAGCGTTCGATGAACTGAAAACGGGTAACCGTGCGACCGGTCGAGGGTTCGTCGATCCGGATCCGCCCGCGAAGAAGATAGAACACCGCAAGCGCGCCCAATGTCCCAAGGAGCAGCCAACCACCGTATTGGCGCAACGGTCCGTCTCGGAAAGTGAGCCAGCGCATGCCGCCATCCTGCACCAGGACGGTGGCAACATCGCCCCCGGCAGAGACACGCAAATTGGCCGCATTATACCGGATCGCACGCCACAACTCCGGGTCGGACGCCCCGCCAAGGGTGCCGAGCTGTTCCGTGATCCCTGCGCCGATGGCACCGGCGCCTACATCGTTGCTCCGGAAACTATCGTCGATCTTTTCGCCACGCTGGCGCGCCAGAATGTCCTCAAGCGTCTGTGCACCGCCGGTGGCGCTGCGATCAGGGGCCGCGGCGGCACCGCTGTCCTGGGCGGTAGCGATCCCGGTCAGCAGGGTCAGCTGCATCAGAATGGCAAAGGCAAGGCGCAGCATGGGCTACACTCCTTTTTGGATTGTCTTGTCATTTGAAATCGAAAATCGGGACGGCCCGCAGCGGCGGGCCATCCCTTTTGGGTGAAGGGGGCCGGATCAGCCGCCCTTCTGTTCGTAGGCGGTTCCCCAGCCCCAGGCACCAGTGCCAAAGCCACGGGCAACCACGCGCTCGCGGTAGACTGCGGACACCACATCGCCGTCACCTGCCAGCAGCGCCTTGGTAGAGCACATCTCGGCGCAGATGGGCAGTTTGCCCTCTGCAATCCGGTTGCGGCCGTATTTGGAGAACTCCGCATTGGAATGCGTTTCCTCCGGACCACCGGCGCAGAAGGTGCATTTGTCCATCTTGCCGCGGCTGCCAAAGTTGCCTGCCTGCGGATACTGCGGCGCACCGAAGGGGCACGCATAGAAACAGTAGCCACAGCCGATGCACAGATCCTTGGAGTGCAGGACGACGCCTTCTTCGTTCTGGTAGAAGCAATCCACCGGGCAGACGGCCATACAGGGCGCGTCGGAACAATGCATACAGGCGACAGAGATCGACCGCTCGCCGGGGGTGCCATCATTGATGGTCACAACACGACGACGATTGATACCCCAGGGCACCTCGTGCTCGTTCTTACAGGCGGTGACGCAGGCGTTGCATTCAATGCAGCGTTCGGCGTCACATAGAAACTTCGCTCTTGCCATATCTCTTCTCTCCTTATGCTGCGCTGATCTTGCAGAGAGTACACTTCGTCTCCTGCATCTGGGTCACGCTGTCGTAGCCGTAGGTCTGCGCGGTGTTGGAGCTTTCCCCGAGAACATAGGGGTCTGCGCCATCGGGATATTTGTCCCGCAGATCGGCACCCTGATAGTGGCCGCCAAAGTGGAACGGCATGAAGGCAACGCCCTCCCCGACCCGTTCGGTGACCATTGCCATGACTTTGACCTTGCCGCCTTCGGGGCCTTCGACCCAGACCTGTGCGCCGTCCCGCACGCCGATGTTGTTGGCATCACGCGGGTGGATTTCGACAAACATGTCCTGCTGCAGCTCTGCCAGCCATGGATTGGACCGGGTTTCCTCGCCGCCGCCTTCGTACTCGACCAGACGACCGGAAGTCAGAATGATCGGGAACTCCTTGGAGACGTCGTTCTTCTGGATCGACGCATAGAGGGTCGGCAGGCGATAGGCATGACGATCCTCGTATGTCGGGTAGTCTTCGACCAGATCCCGGCGGTTGGTATAGAGCGGCTCGCGGTGGATCGGCACCGGATCCGGGAAGGTCCAGACCACGGCACGGGCCTTGGCGTTACCGAAGGGCGCACATTCATGCGCAATCGCAACGCGCTGGATCCCGCCGGACAGGTCGGTTTTCCAGTTCACCTTTGCCACCTTGTCATCATAGTCGGACGGGAACGGAGACATGCTCTGCTCGCCGACTTCCTCGGTGTAGTCCGCAAACCCGTCGACACCGGCCGCCTTGGCGATATACGCCCGCTCGTTCGGGGTCAGTTCGGTGTGCCAGCCCAGATCCTTCAGCATCTGATAGGTGAATTCGGGATAGCCATCCTGAATGTCGGACCCCGCAGAGTAGACACCTTCGGCCAGCAGATTGTCGCCGTCCCGCTCAACGCCGAAACGCGCACGGAAGGTCAGACCACCCTCTGAGACAGGCTTGGACATGTCATAGAGGTTCGGCGTGCCGGGGTGGTTCAGGTCTGCATTGCCCCAGCAGGGCCACGGCAGACCGTAGTAATCCCCATCAGCAGGGCCACCAACTGCGCGCAGCGTTGTGCGATCAAAGGTGTGCTGATTGGCCATGTGGGTCTTCAGGCGCTCTGGTGTCTGACCCGTGTAGCCAATGGTCCACATGCCGCGGTTGAATTCGCGGGTCACACTCTCGATGTTCGGCGTTTCGGCATCTTCCATCTCGATATTGCGGAAGAATCGATCGGCCCAGCCAAACTTGTTGGCGAACTTCGCGATGATCACGTGATCCGGCAGGCTTTCGAACAGCGGATCGACGACCTTGTCGCGCCACTGCAAAGAGCGGTTCGACGCGGTGACAGACCCACGGGTTTCGAACTGGGTACAGGCGGGCAGCAGATACACACCATCGGTACGATCATGCAGCACGGCAGAAACGGTGGGATACGGGTCAACAACGACCAGCATGTCCAGTTTCTCCATCGCCGTCTTCATCTCCGTCATACGGGTCTGAGAGTTCGGCGCGTGGCCCCACAGAACCATGGCCCGGACATTGTTGGGCTGGTCCATGTTTTCCTTGTCTTCAAGGATGCCGTCGATCCAGCGGCTGACCGGAATACCCGTCAGGTTCTGCATCGACTTGTCTTTGCCGTCGGCCCCTTTGAGGGTGTCAAACTGGCCAGCAAGCCATTCGCCATCTTCACCCCAGACACGACCCCAATGCGCCCAGGCGCCTTTGGACAGGCCGTAGTAGCCGGGCAATGTGTGGCTCAGAACGCCCAGATCGGTCGCGCCCTGCACGTTGTCGTGGCCACGGAAGATGTTGGTCCCGCCACCCGATGTGCCCATGTTGCCCAGAGCCAGCTGGAGAATACAGTAGGCGCGCGTGTTGTTGTTGCCGGTGGTGTGCTGGGTGCCACCCATACACCAGATCACGGTGCCGGGGCGGTTGTTGGCCAACGTCCGCGCCACACGCTTCAGCTGGCTGCCGGGGGTGCCGGTGACGCGCTCGACCTCTTCCGGGGTCCATTTCGCCACTTCTTCCTTGATCTGGTCCATGCCCCACACGCGGGTGCGTATGAATTCCTGATCTTCCCAACCGTTTTCAAAGATGTGCCACAGGATCCCCCAGACCAGCGCCACATCGGTGCCGGGACGGAAGCGCACATATTCGTCGGCATGGGCTGCCGTGCGGGTAAAGCGCGGATCACACACGATCAGCGGCGCATTGTTCTGCTCTTTGGCTTTCAGCACATGCAAGAGCGACACGGGGTGTGCTTCTGCAGGGTTGCCGCCAATGATAAAGATCGCACGCGAATTGTGGATGTCGTTGTAGCTGTTGGTCATGGCGCCGTAGCCCCATGTGTTCGCAACACCTGCGACAGTGGTCGAGTGACAGATCCGGGCCTGGTGATCCACGTTGTTCGTGCCCCAATAGGCGGCGAACTTGCGGAACAGATAGGCCTGTTCGTTGTTGTGCTTGGCCGAGCCGAGCCAGTAGACGGAATCCGGACCGCTTTCTTCGCGGATCTGCATCATGCCGTCGCCGATCTCGTTGATCGCCTGCTCCCAGCTGATGCGCTTCCACTCACCGCCTTCTTTTTTCATAGGATACTTCAGGCGGCGTTCGCCGTGGGCGTGCTCGCGGACCGAAGCCCCTTTGGCGCAATGGGCACCAAGGTTGAACGGGCTGTCCCAACCGGGTTCCTGACCGGTCCAGACGCCGTTTTGCACCTCTGCCACAACGGTACAGCCGACCGAACAGTGGGTGCAGACAGATTTGATGGTTTCAACAGCACCCGCCGCGGCGGTTGCGGCATTTGCCTTGGTGACAGAGCCACCCGTGGCGCTGATGGCGGCAAGGCCACCGATGGCCAGGCCGGATCCGCGCAGAAACGCGCGGCGGTCAACGGAGCTTTCCGCAACCTTGGACAGGATACTGGTCCGCTGGGGGCGTCGCGCAACCCCGTTGGTCTTTTTCCTAAGCATGTGTTCCTCCCTTGCTTCCCTTTCGGGCTCGCTGGGGTTTCAGGGGCCATTGGCGGTCGGGCGTCACGCAACCAGTTGCCGCAGGCGTTGGCGGATCACCGGTGCGTCAGAACCGGAGACTGTCGTAATAGGCGCGGGTATGCGCGGTATCCTGCATCACCTCAGATGTCAGGTCTGGCTCGGCCGCCTCGGCCGTGCCGCCGGTCGTTGCAACCGCCACCGCCGCAATCGGCGTTGTGGTCGCTGCCAGCTTGAGAAAGTCGCGGCGGCTCTGGGCCTCCTCGGTCTTTCTGGTCATGTGATCCTCCTCCTCAGATAGTTGGTTCACGGGGTTGTGGGACGGCAGGCCGTCCCGGCTCAGGCGGATTGCTCCGCACTCATCCGAAATCCTTCGGCTTCAATGTCCATGAAGACACGGCCCACCGCGCCGACAGCGGCGTAGAGGACCGAATTCTTGGCGGCTTCGAGATCGGAAAAGAAATGACCAGCCCAGGGGCCGATGTGTTTGTTGTAAAACTGTTTCTGATCGCTCAGCGGGGAAGCAGACCCAAAACGCCCGGCAATCAGCGCGCCCATCATCTCCATCAGCGAGGCAATGTTGTCCTCTGGCTCATAGACATTTTCGGCCCGTGTCATGCCCCGCGCGGCCATATCCTGACGCAGCGATGCCAGCGGTTTCTCATTCAGGAAACCGGTGAGATAATAGCTGGCGTAAGGCAGCAGCTCGCCCCGCCCGAGACCGATGAACAGCTTGTTGAACTCCCGCTCGGCAGCGGCCGGCTTGGTGAGACGGGCGATCTTGGCCAGCGCATTGATCGCTGTGCCCAAATCAGTGTCATCGCCTGCCAGTCCCGCCACCTGCTCCAGCAGCATCTCATCCGGCGGGCCGGACAGCATAAGCCCCAGAAAGTTGTAGAGATCCGCGCGCAGACGATCCTCATCCTGCGGAATTGCAGGGGCGGCATCCTGTGCGATGGTCTCTGTCTGGGCTTGCTCGGCGGTCATTTAGGTCTCCTCGCGGGTCTTGATCTAGGGCGTTTCAGCGATGTTTCAGGTGGCGGAAGCGCCGGTATCTGCCTGGGTCTCTGCAGCAAAGGTAAAGCGCATGCGGCGTGGCGCAGCTGGCACCGGCTCCGGCTCGTCCAGAACCACGGGATGTGGCGCCAAAGTCGCCTCAGCCTCATCGACCGCGTCCATTGGGGACAGCAGGGCCATGGTCGGCGGGCGGACGGTTTCGGATTTCGCGGTTTCGGATTTCGGCGTTTCAGCCTGCGCGATCAGGGGGGCGTTCCCCTCACCGTCTGTCGCATCGCAGACCGTCGCCTCCTCAGTGGGCTGGCCGTCGCTGTTGTCGGCGGCCTCAGCCGTCGCGACCGCGTCGCCCTCCGTCGCCTCCTGCGCCTGGCGGGCCAGCTCTTCGACATGGGCGGTCATGCCCTTGCCGACCTGATAGGCGGTCTGCAGGTTTTCGATCACCATTGCGCTGTCAGTGAAGTCTTCGCCATAGTCCAGCAGCCCGTCCACGTTTGCCAGGACCGGATTGCTGGTCCACAAACGACGCAGGGCGCGGGTACGGATCCGCGCCGGTATGGTCTCTTTCAGGAAGACGCTGAAATCATCTCCCTGCTGCATCTCGTCCGGGTCCGGCAAATCCAGCTCTTCGAGGATCTCGGCGTCGGTCTTTTCCTCCAGCGCCTCCTCTGCAGCCTGACGGGCAGCTGCGGCGACCTCGGCGGCCTCTGCCTCCTGCTCTGCCGCAACACGGGCGCGGCGGCGGGACCAGAAATCATCCCCCCTCATGACAGGCGCGCCTTCTTGAGAGACGGCGAGCGATAGACATCCGTCAGCTGGGAAATCCGTGGATCGCCAATGCCGTCTTCGCTGGCGTCGGTCTTTACGCGGTCACGGCGGCGTTTCTTGAACGGCTCATCCTGATAATGCAGCTTGGCAAAGTCCCGCACCCACGCGATCAGCCCCGCAGGCATCGGCACCTTTTCCACCAGATCCTCGCCATTGTCCGCGTAATCCTGCGCCTCATAGGGGGATGCGGTCACCAACAGCACTTCCAGCGGACAATCCCCTTCCACGCTGTCACGCAATACGACGTAGATGCAGGGTGGTTCGGCTGTCAGGCCATGCAGGTAGGCCTCTGCCTCCGTCCGGTGCAGCTCCAGCGGGAGGGTGGCCGCGTGGAATTCGCTGACCCCATCCTCCTCGCGCAGCAACTGCCAGCGCGCCTCCCCTGCTCCCGGCAGAACCGCCGTCGCCTTCCAGGACCAGCGCGCCCAACGGGTCACCCCCGGCTGACGGCGCATCACAACGCCCAGCGGCATCACAACCGTCTTTGCATTCGGATCGATGGTTTGCGTCACGTTGACCGCCCTGTCGGTTTTGTCGCTTTCCACAAAGAGTGCCGCAACGTGACGGGCTGCCGAAAGATAAGATTTGCTGATTGCTCGATAAACAGGCGGTATCGGTCAATCTGACCAAGCTTTCAGCGACCAACGGGCCCGCCCGGACGAAAAGTCTATCTTGAGTTTTTCAGTCGGAAAAACGCCCGGCCGTCAATCGCACGCCGCCAGAGCGAATCACTCAACCTCTGGCCGCTACGACCAACAGCAAGCACACCGCGAAATCCGGTTTACGACCTGCGGGAATCATGCCTACTCTAAGGCCCGTTCCGGCGAAAAACCGCCACTTCAGGCAGCACTACAAAGCGCGAGGAAACATGCCTAAGCATCTGATTTTATGTGACTGTTCCGGCACTCAGAACCTCGATCAAGAGGCCCTGTCTCAAGCGACCGGCCTGCCCTGCTCCAAGGTGCATTCCGCGCTTTGCACCACCCAGGTAGAGCAGGCTGCCACGGCGCTTGAAGGCGAAGATGCAATTATTTGTTGTGCCCAGGAACACCGCTTTTTTGATGCTCTGGCAGAGGAGCTGGGCCGCCCCTCGCCTGCCTATCTCGATCTGCGTGACCGGGCAGGATGGACCACCGATCAGGCCTCAACACTGCCCAAAATGTCCGCATTGGTTGCTGAGGCCCTGCTGGAGATCCCCACAAGCAAGACAGTAGATGTCCATTCCGAGGGCCTCTGCCTGATCCTTGGGGCGCCGGATGTGGCCTTTGCGGCGGCTGAAAAACTGCAGGATACGCACGCCGTGACCGTGCTTCTTGAGCAGCCAATCGACCCGCCGATGACCCGCGCCTACGACGTCATTTCAGGACATCTGCGGCGGGCACAGGGGGCGTTGGGACAGTTTGCCGTGACCATCGATCAGCTGCAGCAGCTGGATGTAACGGGCCGCAACTGGACCTGGGACGCTCCGCGCGATGGCGGCCAGTCGATCTGCGACATCATCCTTGATCTGCGCGGCGATCGTCCGCTGTTTCCGGCACCGGAAAAACGTGAAGGCTACGTCCGCGCTGACCCCAAATCCCCCACTGCGTTGGCGGATGCCATCCTGACCACGAGCCAGTTGATCGGCACCTTCGAAAAACCACTCTACGTGCGCAGCGAGCCGCTCTTGTGTGCCCATTCGCGGGCGGGCCAGACCGGTTGCACCCGCTGTCTGGACGTCTGCCCGACCGGCGCCATCAGCCCGGATGGTGACCACGTCAGCATCGACCCGATGATCTGCGCCGGTTGCGGGTCCTGCGCCTCGCTGTGCCCCTCTGGCGCCATCACCTATGACGCCCCGCCGACCGACGCCCAGATGCGCCGGATCCAGACGTTGGCAAAGGCCTATCTGGACGCAGGTGGCACCGCTCCGCGCCTGCTGGTCGTGGATGCCTTTGGGCGCGAGATGATCGAGCTGACCGCCCGCCACGGCCGGGGTCTGCCCGCCGACGTGATCCCGCTGTCTGTCGATGCGCTCAACAGTTTTGGTCATGCCGAGGCGCTGGCGGCGCTGACTGCCGGCTTTGCCGAGGTCAACGTCCTGCTCTCGCCCAAGGCAGAACGCGATACGCAGGACCACGAAATTGCGCTGGCGGCAGCGATCGCGGGGGACCACCTGCGCCTGTTGGAGCCTGCTGATCCCGACCAGCTGAGCGAGCAGCTTTTCGCACCCGCCAAGGGATGCGCTGCCGTGGAAACGCCACAACGGCCAATGGGCACCAGACGCCAGATCACCCGGCAGGCCGCCAAGGCGCTGATGCCCGATGCGGACATGTTACCCCTGCCCGAGGGCGCGCCATATGGTGCGGTGCTTGTCGCGTCGGACAAATGCACCCTTTGCCTGTCCTGTGTTTCGCTCTGCCCCTCCGGTGCGCTTGGTGACAATCCGGACCTGCCGCAGCTCCGCTTTCAAGAGGACGCCTGCCTGCAATGCGGGCTCTGCGCCAATGTATGCCCGGAGAATGCGATCAGCTACGAGCCCCGCCTAAACCTCACGTCTGCGGCGCTGTCACAGGTCGTCCTGCACGAAGAAGAGCCCTTTGCCTGCGTCGAATGCGGCACGCCATTCGGGGTAAAATCCACCATCGACAAAATCACCGAGAAGCTGGCAGGGAAACACTCCATGTTTGCCAATCCAGATGCCGCACGGATGATCCAGATGTGTGACGACTGCCGGGTCAACGCGCAGTTCCACCAGCAGAACAATCCTTTTGCCGGTGCTGATCGCCCCCGCGTGCGCACCACCGAGGACTATCTGAGCAAACGCAAGGACCACTAAGTCGCTCGCCCGACCTGCCCAGATCTGCCCCGACCGGGGCGGCGGGCCAACTTTTCACGGAACCTTCACAGCCGACGGCCCCGACGCAAGACGATGACGACCCTATTTCTGTTCCAACGGCGCGCCCAAATCAGCTGGGGCCAGCAGGGCCACATAGGCCATGATGTTTTCCAGCTCCTCCAGCGTCATTTCCACGGGAACGATCGGCGAGGGTCTGGCCTCGTCGAAGGGCGCGGTTACATCTGTGATCTGGGTAAAGGCAGGATGGGGTTTCAACGCATAAAACGCCTGAAAGCGGCCCTCCCAGTCAGACAGCGTTCGCAGAACGAAAAACGATGGCGTCGAGCCGATGCTGTTCATGCGGCCTGCCTCATCGACCGCGTGGCAGCGACCGCAATGAACGCGCGACAGGCTGTAGCCGAGGTCGGCATCGCCATCCCACGACAGTTCGGCCACCTCCGCTTCGCGGACCTCGGGGGCCCGAAACATCGCCACGCCAGCTGGGGCATAGGCCGCAATGGCGCGCACACCGACATCGGAGGTCAGCCATTTGCGCAGACGTTTGGCCCCGGCATGGTCAGGCGCAATCAGATCAAGATGCCAGGTCGTGTCGGCATCGGAAAACACTGGCGTGCCCGCCGCTGTGCCGTCGAGCCGCGCCTCCGCCGCTTCATCCACGGGAACCACAGCAACGCGGATCTGGGTTTTCAGGGAAAATCGCGGCAGGATGTAGGCCAACAGCCCGGTGTCCACCAGCGCCTGTGGCACAGCCAGGCGGACAAGGCGCGGGGTCTCGTCGGCGCGGAGCGGGCCACCAGGCACAATGCCCCCCGCAAGCAGCAGCACAGCCGCACAAACCGCCAAAAACCGTATCCGAACCCGCAAAAGACTGCATACCAAACCCATACGAAATGCTAGGAAACCACCTACATCTTCGTCAAGGCGTGATCTCGGCCCCGCCGCAGCCGCCCCAAAACTGAAGACAAACAAATAACCAAGGAGCAACCCCGGCGTGTCTCTCTCTCGTGAAACCGTTCTTGAAACGCTCAAGACCATCAAGGATCCGCTCTCCGGCAGCGATATCGTCGCCGCAGGTATCGTGCGTGCGCTGAACATCGAAGAGGGCACTGTCCGCTTTGTTCTGGAAATCGACCCAGCCAAATCCGACGTTTACGCGCCGGTGCGGGACGAAGCAGATGCCAAGGTTGCGGCCCTTCCCGGCGCGGGCAAAGTCTCGGCCATGCTGACCGCCCATTCCGAAAAGGCCCCGCCGGATCTGAAGCCCAAGCAGGCCGCCCAGCCGCAAGGCCCGCAGAAAATCCCCGGCGTAGACCGCATCATCGCTGTTGCTTCGGGCAAGGGAGGCGTCGGCAAATCCACAGTGTCGGCAAATATCGCCTGTGCTCTGGCCGCGCAGGGCCGCCGTGTGGGCCTGCTGGACGCCGATGTCTACGGCCCCTCGCAGCCACGGATGCTGGGTGTCTCTGGCCGCCCCGCTAGCCCAGATGGCAAAACGATCCTGCCGATGCGCAACCACGGTGTCACCATGATGTCGATTGGTCTCATGACCAATGAAGACCAGGCCGTTGTCTGGCGTGGCCCGATGCTGATGGGGGCCCTTCAGCAGATGATGATGCAGGTGCAGTGGGGGGCGCTGGATGTGCTGATCGTGGACCTGCCACCGGGCACCGGTGACGTGCAGATGACGCTGGCGCAAAAGGCACATGTGGACGGCGCCATCGTGGTCTCCACGCCGCAGGACGTTGCCCTGATCGACGCCCGAAAGGGCATCGACATGTTCCAGAAACTGAACGTGCCGATCATTGGCATGGTAGAAAACATGTCCACGCATATCTGCTCCAACTGCGGGCACGAGGAACATGTCTTTGGCCATGGTGGCGTCGCGGCCGAGGCTGACAAGCTGAACGTGCCGCTGCTCGCAGAAATCCCGTTGCATCTGGATGTGCGCGTGGCCGCCGACGGTGGCGCGCCGATTGCCGTCAGCAAACCCGACAGCGCGCAGGCCAAGGCGTTTCACGATCTGGCGGCAGATCTGATCGCCAAAGGTCAGGCCTGATCCGGTGGCCGCCATGAGCGAACTCAGCTTTCCGCCTCTGATGGAGGGGCTTGCGCTCAGCGGGGCAGAGGATCCCTTTGCGCTTGCCTGCCAAAAGGCAGTGCTGGGCTGTGATGCGGGTCTGGTGGTCTACAACCTGTCCCACGACCGGTTGCAGGCTGCCCTCGTTTTCGCACCCGAGGTCGCGCTGCAGCAGGCTATGACAATGCTGCCCGTCTGTGGCATTGCGCTGCAGAACGCCCTGGGTGCGCTGGCCCCACCAGAGGTCGCGGTGCATCTTCAATGGGATGGCGGCTTGCGCATCAATGGCGGCCGGTGTGGCCGCCTGCGCGCTGCGGCCAGCACGTCAGAGCCATCAGAGGTGCCTGATTGGCTGGTCATCGGTCTGGACCTGCCGCTTTGGCCGCCGGGCGAGGGTGAAACCGGCGATCACCCGGAGGACACGGCCCTATATGCCGAGGGCTGCGCCGATGTGGACGCAGGCCAGCTTCTGGAAAGCTGGGCGCGCCACGCGCTGCACTGGATCAACCGCTGGGAGGACGAAGGCATCGAACCCGTCCATGCCACCTGGCGGGGTCTGGCACAGGATATGGGCCAGACCATAAGCCACAAGGGCCAGACCGGCACATTTCTTGGGGTGGATGAAGATTTCGGCCTGCTCCTGCGCGATGAGACAACCACTCATCTGATCCCTCTCACCACCCTACTGGAGACCCCATGATGCAGCTTGCCCGTGCCATTCATTTCGACGAGAGCGATCAGAACGTCTTTGCCAGCCCTGCCCGCACCGGCGAGTGGTGCATTTCCGGCGGGTTTGAGTTTTCAAACTGGGGCGAGGCCGATCTGATCGGCAAACAGCGTCAGGCCTTTGCGAACGGCTGGATGGGGCTGGAAACGGGTGGGCGGGCGACCTTTGTCGCCGTGACCAAGATTGAAGAGGCCGAGATGGCGACCCTCCGCGATCTCCTGGCCCAGCATTTTGTCACCTACTACGGCGCCCCAGGGATAGAGGCCGCGCGCCCCGTCGCCCAGGAAGAGCTGGCGCACATGGCTGACCTCTGCGCCGATCATGCCCCCAACACGCTGCTGACTGTGATGCGCGAACTGACAGAGGCCGGAGTAAAGGAGAGCTTTCGCGCCATCGAGGCGCAGGACGCAGGGCTGGAACAATTCGCCATCCACGTGACCGACGACTGAGATCGACAGCCTGACCAAACGACTTGCCCGAAACACCGACTGGCCCGACAACAGAAAACGCCGCGCAGACCCGCGCGGTGTTTTGCATTTCGTCATTCCCAAAAGGCGACAGCGTTACGGTTTGGCGTTGAACACGAACAGGGCTTCGCCGTTGATCTGGTAGCTGTTGATCAGATCCTTTGCCTTGTCCGACACCAGCCAGTTCTCCAGCTCGGCCACCAGGTCCGTTTTCACATGAGGGTGCTTTTCCGGATTGACCGGCAGATAGGCGTATTGGTTGAACAACACGGGATCGCCCGAATACAGCAGCGCCAGATCTCCCTTGTTGGCAAAGTTGAGCCAGCTGGCACGGTCGGACATGATATAGCCGTTCATCCCTGCCGCCGTGTTGAGCGCAGCGCCCATGCCTGCCCCCACAGCATTGTACCAATCGCCAAACCCTTCCGGGGACAGATCAGCGGATTTCCACAGGCTTAGCTCTTTCTTGTGGGTGCCGCTGTCATCACCACGGCTGACAAAGGCCGCTTGCGAGGCGGCAACCTTCTGCAAGGCATCCGCTGCAGAGCCAGCCTCTGCCACCCCAGCCGGGTCTGCCTTGGGCCCGACAAAGACGAAATCATTGTACATGATCTCACGGCGATGGGTGCCATTGCCGCCTGCCAGAAACGCCTCTTCGGCTTTCTTGGAGTGGACCAGGATCGCATCCACATCGCCCGCCTCGCCCAGACGGATCGCCTGCCCCGTCCCGACAACCAGCAACTGCACCTCAAGGCCCAGATCGGCCTTGATCTCCGGCAACAGCACCTCTGCGAGGCCCGAGTTGTGGAAAGAGGTGGTCACCGCCATCTTCATCTCGTCGGCAAAAGCCGCCGTGCCCATAGCAACAGCCGCCAGCGCGCCCAACAACATGTGTTTCATTCGACAATATCTCCGTTCAAAAATGCACGTGCCTGATCTGTCTGCGGCCCTGCAAAAAACGCCTCAGCCGGGGAAAACTCCGCGACCTTGCCGTGCAGCACAAACAGAACTTCATCGGCCAGGCGTTGCGCCTGCCCCATATTGTGGGTCGACATGATCAGCCGCGTCCCCGACGCCGCGACCTCTGTCAGAATTTCCTCGATCTCGCGCGTGGCCCGCCCATCAAGGGAAGCACAGGGTTCATCCAAAAAAAGCAGCCGTGGTTTGCGGATCAGCGCGCGCGCCAGCGCCAGTTTCTGCCGCTCGCCGCCCGACAGCAGGACCGCGGGTCGTTGCAGCGCATCGCCGCCCAGCCCGATCCGCTCAGCCCAGATCGTCGCCTCCGCCAATGCCTCTTGGCGTGCAACCTTGTTGAGCCGCAGGGGATAGGCGATGTTTTCCACCACGGAACGGCGCATCATCACAGGGGTTTGAAACACAAACGCCTGTTGGCGTTGCGCCTGTTCCGTCGGGCAAGCCCAGCTGATCTGCCCACCGCCGAGACGCAAAATCCCGTGCAACATCTTCAGCAACGATGTCTTGCCCGCGCCATTGGGGCCAATCACGATCGACGTGCCCTGCCCATCCAGCTGCAAATCAACGGGGCCCACAAGAACCTTGCCGCGCCTGCGCACCGACGCATTGCGCACCGAAACCGGAAACAGATCGCTCACCACCGGCCCTCACTTTCGGTTTTGCCCAGCCAGTGGATGGACAAGTTCACCGCCACAGCCAGCGCAATCAGCACAAACCCCAGCCCCAGCGCCATGGCAAAATCCCCTTTGCCGGTCTCAAGCGCGATCGCCGTTGTCAGAACCCGTGTGGCATGGTCGATGTTGCCCCCCACGATCATGATCGCGCCAACCTCGCCGATGGCCCGGCCAAACCCGGCCAGCGCCGCCGTCAAAAGCGCGCGGCGCCCATCCCAGAGCAGGGTACAGATCCGCTGAAACTGCGTCGCGTTCAGGGAAATCAGCAGATCGTGATAGTCGCTCCACAAATCGCGCAGCGACTGATGCGCGATGGACGCGACCAGCGGCACGATGATGATGACCTGCGCGATGATCATCGCCGTTGGTGTAAACAACAACCCCAGCACCCCGAACGGGCCAGCCCGTGACAGCATCACATAGACAACCAACCCCACCACAACCGGCGGCAACCCCATCAGCGCATTCAAAACCGCAATCGTTGCCCGACGCATGCGGAACCGGCGCACCGCCAAAAGGGCGGCCAGCGGCAGCGCAATCAGGCAGGCCACCGCCAGGGCGCTGAGCGTCACCCGAAGCGAACGCAGCGTGATCTCAACCAGATCCGCATCCAGCGTCACCAGCAGCCAGGCCGCCTGCATCAATCCGTCCCAAAGATCCGACATGTAAGCGGGCCAACTCTCCCTTGGGACCGGACGCACCGCTTCCCTGACTGCGTGTTTCGTTTCTCAAAATCACAATAATGCAGCCCCCAGAAGCCGAAAATGGCCCTGCGCCGGAAAAAGGACAATTTGGCCGCAGCGCGTTAGCGCCACCAGCAAATCTGCGGACAAAAGGGGACAGGCACGCCACACGCTTTCTGTTGCCGATAGCCTCCAATTGGAGCCGATTTACCCGAGGACGCGCCGCGAAAAGCGGGATTAAGTCACTGCATTTGCTTGCGTGCGAAATATGAACATGAAAGAACACCACCCCAAAGTGCCATCTCTGGCGCAGCTTTGAGGAAATGCCATGTTCGATCTGCAAACCATGCGCGATCAGCTCGCCAACCACTACGACCTTGCCCCCAATCCGGCGCTGGCAGAAGAGATGTCCGACATCTACAGCCGCATGGACCGCGTGGTCAGCCCCGCGGACTGGGTGATGTTTGCCCCCTATGTGGCCGCCATCCTCGAGCTTAAGAAAAAGCGCAACGCGGTGATCCTTGCCCACAACTACATGACGCCGGAAATCTATCACGGTGTTGCGGATGTGGTTGGCGACAGTCTCCAGCTGGCGATCGAGGCCGCAAAGGTCGAGGCTGACGTGATCGTCCAATGCGGCGTGCACTTCATGGCCGAAACCTCCAAGATCCTCAGCCCTGACAAAATCGTCCTGATCCCCGACATGGACGCAGGCTGTTCGCTGGCCGAATCCATCACCGCCGAAGGCATCGCAGAGATGCGGGCAAAATATCCCGGCGCGCCTGTGGTGACCTATGTGAACACCACCGCAGAGGTCAAAGCGGCCTCTGACATCTGCTGCACCTCTTCGAACGCGGCCCAGATCGTCGCCGCGCTTGACAGCGACACCATCATCATGACCCCGGATCAGTACCTGGCGCAGAACATCGCCCAGCAGGTGCCGCAAAAGAACATCGTCTGGTGGGAGGGCTCCTGCATCGTGCACGAGCAATACACCGCCAAGGATCTGCGCGACTTCCGCGAGTGGAACCCCGGCACGCGCCTGATTGCGCATCCCGAATGCCCGCCGGATGTGGTGAACGAGGCGGATTTCTCTGGCTCGACCAGCGGCATCATCAAATATGTCACCGACGAGAAACCGGAAAAAGCCCTGCTGATCACCGAATGCTCGATGGCCTCTAACATCGCTGACGCTCTGCCCGAGGTCGATTTTGTCGGTCCCTGCAACATGTGCCCCTACATGAAGATGATCACGCTGGAGAAAATCCTCTGGTCGCTGCACACCATGTCCGAAGCGGTAGAGGTTGACCCGGAGGTCGCCGAAGGGGCCCGCGTGGCGGTGCAGAAGATGATCGACCTCAGCCAGAAACTGGGGATCTGATCCTTGGACCGCCCCGGCGCACAGGGCACGACTGGCACCCCCGTGACGGAGGCCCCGGCCTCTGAACATGTTGATGTGCAGGCCCTGACCGAAGGCACCGCAACCTGCGATACCAGCCGCATCATCATTGTCGGGGCCGGCATGGCTGCGCTTTACGCCGCTCTTGAACTGGCGCCGCGCCCCGTGCTGATGATCTCTCCGGAAACGCTCGGCGATGGGGCGAGTTCGGCTTGGGCGCAGGGCGGTGTTGCCGCCGCGATGGACCAGGCGGACAGCCCTGCAGCCCATGCCAGCGACACCGTGCGCGCAGGGGCTGGCACCGTCGATGCGGCCGTTGCTGCCATGGTCACGCAGGTTGCACGCGACCATATCCTCGACCTCACCGATCTTGGCACCCCCTTCGATCGCACCCCGGACGGCGGATTTGTCATGAGCCGCGAGGCCGCCCATTCGATGGCGCGGGTTGTTCGGGTCAAGGGCGATCAGGCCGGCAAGCAGATCATGGAAACACTGATCGCCGCCGTCCGCGCCACACCGTCGGTACAGGTGCAGGAAGGCACGCAGGCGGTTCGTCTGGAATGCGTCGGCGATAGCGTGACCGGTGTCTGGGTCAGCGACGCCACCGGCACCTCTGCCCCGCTTCTGATCCGCGCCCCTGCGATCCTGCTGGCTGGCGGCGGATCTGGTGGGCTGTTTGCCCATACCACCAATCCCCCCCGCATCCGCGGTCAGGTCATCGGCTTTGCCGCCCGTGCAGGTGCGCAGATCGCAGATCCTGAGTTTGTGCAATTCCATCCAACGGCCTTTGACATTGGCGAAGACCCTGCGCCCCTCGCAACCGAGGCCCTGCGCGGCGATGGTGCGACGCTCATCAACGCCGAAGGCGACCGTTTCATGCTGGCCGCCCACCCCGACGCAGAGCTCGCCCCCCGCGACATCGTTGCCCGGGCGATCTTTGCCGAAACACAGGCCGGACGTCGGCCCATGCTCGACACGCGCGCAGCCTTGGGCGCCGAGGTTCTGAGCCGCTTTCCCACCGTTGCCGAGACCTGCGCCCGCGCAGGCATTGACCCCGTGACAGAGCCGATCCCCGTCGCAGTCGCAGCCCACTACCACATGGGCGGCATCGACACCGACCTGCAAGGCCGCGCCAGTCTGGAGCGCCTCTGGGTCTGCGGCGAAGCCTCCTCGACCGGGCTACACGGCGCCAATCGGCTTGCGTCCAACGGGCTGCTGGAGGCGCTGGTCTATGCCCGCACGGCGGCCCAGGATATCGCCGCCACCCTGGGCCCGGCACCCGAGGATAGCGATCAGGCGCCGCCCGAACTGCATCTGACCTTTGCGCCCGCCACGACACCTGCGGCCCCGGCCAGTGCGATTGCAGAGCTGCGCGAGACGATGACCGCTCATGTGGGTGTGCGCCGCGACGAAGCCGGGCTGAAAACCGCGCTCGCCACAATCGAGACCCTGCTGGCGCACTACGGTGACGACGAGAGTTTTGCCAATATGTGCGCCACCGCCACCCTGATTGCTGCCGCCGCCCTCGCCCGCCGCGAGAGCCGGGGTGGCCATTTCCGCGATGACTTTCCCGCCGCGAACCCGGATCTCGCCCACCGCACCCGAATTACCCTCACCGAGGCCCGCGCCATTCGCGCCGCCGCCGCACAGGATCTGACATGACCCCGTCCTTTGCCACCCTTCCCGATCTGATTGTCGAACCGCTGGTCCGCGCGGCCTTGCTCGAAGACCTCGGCCAGAGCGGAGATGTCACCACCCGCGCAGTGATCCCTGCCGCCACCACCTATGAAGCCCGCCTGAACGCCCGCGACGCAGGCGTCGTCTCGGGGATGCAGATCGCCCGGATCGCCTTTCATCTGGTGGATCCTGCTCTGCGGATCGAAACGCTGGTCCCGGATGGCAGCCCCTGCACGCCGGGACAGACATTGATGACCATTTCAGGATCTGCCGCATCAATCCTGTCCGGTGAACGTGTGGCTCTGAACTTTGCTGGGCGTCTGTCCGGCATCGCCAGCCTCACCAACAGCTTTGTCGCCGAAACCAAAGGCACCCAGACCCGCATCACCTGCACCCGCAAGACCACGCCGGGGCTGCGCATGGTCGAAAAACAGGCCGTCCTGCATGGCGGCGGCTACAACCACCGTTACGGGCTGTCGGACGCCATCCTGATCAAGGACAACCACATTGCCGCCGCCGGCGGTGTCGCCGCGGTTCTCAAGGCCGCCAAGGCCAATGTCAGCCACATGATGAAGATCGAAATCGAGGTCGACACCCTTGCTCAGCTCGAAGAGGTTCTGGCAACGGGTGGCGCGGATGTGGTTCTGCTGGACAACATGGACACATCCACCCTCGCCAAGGCTGTCTCCATGGCAAAAGGCCAGCTGGTGACCGAAGCCTCCGGCAACATGCGCAAGGAACGCATTGCCGAAGTCTCAGCCACGGGAGTGGACTATATCTCTTCGGGCGCGCTGACCCATTCGGCCCAGACCCTGGACCTCGGCCTCGACTTCTGAGCCGCGCCTTCAGAACCTGACATGAAAACGGGGGCCAGTCGGCCCCCGTTTCTGTTTTCCCCGATCAGGCAGGTCAGCCGCCATGCGGCATGTTTTCGGCCGGCTCACGAATGGGGATCGCAGACAGCATCACCACGCTTGCCCCCTCCATGTTGCGGACCTCATAGTCCGCCCCCTCGGCGCCGGCCTGCACCTCTTCGGGCAGATGCGCGCAGGCCGCAGGCTCAATCGCGCACATGACCACATCCCGCCCGGTCAACTGCGTCAGGCGAAAGGCCACCGCCAGATCATGCTGCAGACCCGACGCCTCACCCGAGGGCAATGACAGATAGGTGCCGGTTACAAAAATCGGACCCGGAGCCGGGCTGATCTGCGCCGCCATCGCGCGACTGTCGCCCTGCCAGGCCGTCACGTCGCGATGCTGCAGCAGGCTGAAAGCCACATAGATCAGCGCGAAAAACGCCAGGAGATTGCGCCCAAGCCTGTCCCAGCCGCCCCCACGCAGCGCCATCTGTTGGGAAAACAGCCCCAACAGCACCGCATAGTAGAGCCAGACAAACCCCGACACCCGCGGCGGCAGGATAATGCCGGTCTTGATCGTCTGCACAAAAATCAAACCCATCCCCAGGGCAATGCCTGCCAGCGGATAGATCGCCCGCCAGGGATCCGCCTTGCCAACCAGCCAAATGGCCCAGGCAAACACCCCCAGTTGGAACACCGTCAACGGCAGGAAGTGAAAGGAGACAAGCGAGGCAGAAGACGACAAGAACGTCCCAATGATGCCAAGGTTCTCAAGGGCCGATGCCAGATCATGGGCCGGGTTGGGGTTCCGCCACTCGGCCATCGGCACGCCAAAGATGCCGTGGAACAGATAGTTCAGTGTATAGATCGACCCCATCGCCAGCGCGAAGGACAGGATGAACACCCCAAGCGTCAGCGCGAGATCCTTGGCCGAACGCCGCACATCCGCCCGCGTCAGACAGAACGCCAACAGGAAAAACGGAAACGTCGTATAGGCCATCAGCGCCAGCGGCACAAAAGGCATCAGCAACCAGCGGCATGTTCTGGCCGACAGGACCGTGCTGGCCAAGGCAAAGGTGGCGACAATTGCCATACCGGGAATGAGCGTGTTGAACCACCAAGAGATCAACAGCGACGGCGCCGACAGGCCCGCGATCAGGGCAACAGCGCCCTTGCGCCACAACTCTTCCCGCGCGCCCAAGGCGTTATGGGCCAAACAACCCAGCACAATCGCCCAAAGCCCGTTGTAGATCAGGTAATTGGCCCAGCTCGGCAAAAGCACATCGCGCATGTGCCACAGGTAATTCACCCAGCGCCCTTCGGTCAGGGTCTTGATATAATAGATCTCTGCATCACCAAACAGCGCCGGATAGTCGTCGTGACGGATCAGCGGATCGGGCAGCTGAAATGCTGCCGCAACCAGCAACCCCACATAGGCCACCAGAATAGTCGCCCACAGGTGCCGGGACGTTCCCGAAACCGCGCGACCACCCAGCCCGGATGCGTCAGCAATATAGGTCATGACTTCACGCGATGAACGCCGGGGGCCGTGCCAGCTGCACGGGCCTGGCGGGCAATGACCGCCGCACGCGCCTGGGCAATCTTGGTCACCATCGGGCGCGGCATCAGCGACACAACCCCGCGACGCAAGCGCCAGCCAAAGCTGCCTGCCAGCGGCACTTTTTGGCCTGTCGGCACTTCTGTATCAAGCACCGCCTGCGGCAGGCCTTTGCGCCCCGCTTCGTTGACGTACAAAACCGTGTTGTAGCGATACCAGGGTTCCACGCCATCGGCCGATTTCAATGCCGGGCGCACACAGTCAAACGCAGTATAGCCGCGCGCTTCAAACAGCTCCTGCCAGAACGAAAGGGGCTGCTCGTTGATGTGGAACTCGCCGCCCTGCCCCGGAACCGCGGCAGAAAACAGCACGCGGTCGGCGTGGCGGGTCAGACCATCAACCAGCTTCGCCGACGCGGCGTTTGGCAGATGCTCCCCAACTTCCAGACTTTGGGCCAGGTCAAATCGGCGGCCAAGATCGAAATCCTGTGTCAGATCTGCGGCATGAAACTGCGCCGCAGGAATGGCAAGGCGGCTGCGATCCACATAATCGCCATCCACACCCGCAACATCCTCAACACCAGCCTTGGCCCACTCGCTCAGCCAGACCCCACGTCCACTGCCCAGATCAAGAACGCTTTGCGCTGCCAGCCAAGGCTGCACAGCCGCAATCAGCGCCTGCGCCGAGCTGCGCGCTCCGGTATCGATGTAGTCGTAGAACTCGTTCGAATAAACATGCGACATGACTGTCTGCTCCTGTTTTACGCGCCGACGCCGGCGTAAACCCAAAGTCGGAAGAAGAGGTAATTCTGAACCGGCAACAAGACCGCTGCGATCCCGGCTGCCAACCACGAGGGCCAGTCCAGCGCCGGCCCGACAAGACCGGTCAGAATGGCCGAGGTCACAAAGCCAAGGCCGATTGTGATGCAAAACCGCAGGGCCTGACCGGGTTCCGCCAACTGCTGGCGAAAGGTCCAGGCGGTCTGGCCGACATACTGGACCAGCACCGCAATCCCGAAAGCGAGCGCATTGGCAGCCCAGATCGCCAGCCCCAGCGACAGAAACCCGACATAAAGCATCACATACAGCGCCGCGACCGTAACACCGACGATGGCAAAGCGGATCAGATGCGCCGGGTCTTTATCCAGCAACGCGCGGATCATGAGGCTTCCTTTTGCTCCGCCGCAGTGCGAGCCGCGCTTTGTGTGGCGCTGCGACCGCTGTCGCGCGCCTCAGGGCCGAAATCCACCGGATGCGCCATTGGCTGGCCGGTTTCCTGCGACTGGAAATACAGCGGGCGTTGTTTGCTCTCCATGTAGAGACGGCCCACATACTCCCCCAGAATACCGAGAGTGAGCAGCTGGATCGCCGAGAAGAAGGAAATCGCCAGCAGAACCGAAGCCCAACCTGCAACCGTGTTGAACAGGATCAGCGAGCCAAACACATAGATCGCCATGAAAACCGTCACCAACAGGCTGACAAAGGACAGCCGCGTGGCAATTTTCAGCGGTTTGGTGGAAAAGCCGGTCAAGGCATCTGTTGCAAAGCGCAGCATGGCCTTCAGCGGATATTTCGTCTCTCCCGCGACGCGGGCCTCTCGGACGTATTCCAGACCGATCTGATGGAACCCCGCCCAGGCAAACATGCCCCGAATAAACCGCGCCCGCTCTGGCATCTGCAACACGGCATCCAGCGATCTGCGGCTCACGAGGCGGAAATCGCCCGTATCCTTGGGAATATCCACGTCAGACAGCGCATTGAGCGTCCGGTAGAACAGGAAAGCGGTCGCTTTCTTGAACCGGGTTTCGCCCTGGCGTTCGGCACGACGGCCATAAACCACGTCATAGCCGCGATCCATCATCATCATCATGTCAGGCAGAATTTCCGGCGGATCCTGCAGGTCGGCGTCCAGCATGAAGATGCGCGCGCCTGTTGCGGCCTCCAGCCCCGCGGTCAGAGCAATCTGATGGCCACGGTTGGCTGACAGGCGAATGCCACGCACCACCGGATGACGCTTGTGCGCGGCTTCCATCGCGGCCCAGGTCTCGTCGCTGGAGCCATCATCCACCAGAATGATCTCAGCCCGCTCTTTCCAGGGTTCGATGGCCTGCACCAAACGGTCCACCAAAAGAGGGATGGACTCTTCTTCGTTATAGCAGGGCACAACAACGGATAGATGCACCTTCTCACCCCAGTTCTGTTTATCGTCTGCTCCTGACCGGAAGGACCATCCATCCGGCCGCCTGACGCGGTTAAGACAAAATCAGGGGGGTATTTTGCCCTGAAATGGTTAACGCGTTGTTCCGTTTTTGGAGACATAACGTGGCCAGAACATGGCGAACTGGCGGTCAATCGGGGGAAAAACAGCGATTTTTAACTGGTTTTGATGCGAAATCACAAACAATCGCGCGGCAAGCTCTCGCGCCATTCCTTAACGCAGACCTCGTCTTCTGCCGGTCCTTCGGTTGCCACAACCTTGCGCCAAAGGTGGAAATTCTCGCGATCCCCCTGCATCAGGTTGTCGGTATCGACCTGCACCTGCCAATCACCCCGCGCAAAGGTAAACCGCCACTGGCTGGTGAATGTCGCACTCGCCGGATCATCCGGATGGATCGCATAACGCATGGCCACGTGGCTGCCGACCTCCATACCATGCACCGGATCAATGGCCGCGCCATAGTCGTCGAAGGTCTCCAAAACCAGCGTTCCGTCGGCCTCTTCATAGGTGTTGGATGTGCCAGAGGGCGCCCGCGTCACCTCTGCCTCATAGGTCGGATACTCCCGCGCAGCGCCTGGCGCCTGCGCCGCGACCTCTTCAGCGACCGACCGTTCCGGCAGGATCAGTGCACAGCCCTCCAGATGCAGCGTCAGCGACACCGGCTCGGGCGAGGGCCAGACGATCGGCCAGTAGGACGTCGACAGCGCCAGCCGCAGCTTGTGGCCTGCCCGCAGGTGATGGGCGCATTCGTTGAGCGCAAACTCAACCTCGTAGCGTTTGCCGGGCACCAGCGGCGCGGCGGTTTCATGGCTGTCATCATGGCACAGGTTGCGCCCCCGGTAGGTGATGCGTTGCGACACGCCATCCGGCGCCACATCACAAAGCCGCGCCATCACCTGCGCCACGGGCTTGTCGACAGAAAACGCCAGCCGCACCCGCGCCCGCCCCAGCAGCTCCAGCGGGGCATCCAGTGGCTGTGTCTCAAAACAGGTGGACAGCGCATCATCCCCCGCCTGATCGCCCGGCAGTTCATTGTCGATCCGCATGCCCGCGCAGAAATAGCCGCTCACAGCACCAAGGCTTGCCGGATTTGACACCACCGCCTCGCCCGCATCCGCGGTGGCCTGCAACAGGCCCTGTTGCCCCAGATGATGCACCACCTCGCGCACATTCGCAGACGGCCAGGCTGTTTCGGCAATCCAGCGGCCCTGCCGGGGTTTGTTTTCCTTTGTCGGGTTGAAATGCTCCTGCATGTAGGTGCGATAGTCGGGCAAGGCCTCTGCCCCGCTGTCTTCGCCCTTCAGCCAGCGATCAAACCAGCGCAGCACCTCTGCGTGGAAATCATGCGCCTCCAGCTTGGAAATATGGGCATAGCGGTGTTCCCAAGGACCGATAAGCGCCTTGGCCGGGGCCTGCATCTGCGCGGCAAGGGCGGGTGGCGCATTCACATAGGCATCGGCCCAGCCAGTGATCGCAAGCACCGGCGCCTTGATCGCAGACCAGTCCTCGCAGACCGATCCATGTTTCCAGAAATCATCCCGCCGACTGTGACGCAGCCAGTCCGCCGCCATGAAAGGCAGCGTTTCGATCCGCTCCACCCAGGCCGCGCGCCAGTCGGGGCGCAGCTCGGGATCCAGCGGGCGGGTTTGGTAGGCGTGCATCTGCGACGCCCAATTGGCATTGTCGCTCAGCAGGCAGCCGCCCATGAAATGGATATCATCGGCATAGCGATCCACGGTTGAGGCGACGCTGACCACCGCCTTCAGCGCTTCGGGCTGGCGTGCGGCCAGTTGCAGACCGTTAAAGCCGCCCCAGGAAATCCCGATCATGCCGATATTGCCGTCACAACACGGCTGCGCCGCAAGCCAGGCCAGCACCGCCTCGCCGTCGCTCAGCTCCTGTTCGGAATACTCATCATCAAACAGCCCCTCGCTGTCGCCCGTACCCGCGATATCCACCCGCAGACAGACATAACCTTCGGCTGCAAAAACCGGATGTGTGGTGGCATCACGCGGCGCGGTGCCATCGCGTTTGCGGTAGGGCAGATATTCAAGGATCGCGGGAAACGGCCCCTCTCCAGCCGGAAGCCACATCCGCGCGGCAAGGCGACGACCATCCGGCAGCGGGATCCAGATATGTTCTTTTACTGTCGTCGTTGCGGCCATCTGGTTTCCCTTCTCAAGTGTCTGCGTTTTGATGCACGCGCCCCCCCCCCGGCAATAAACCGAGACAGGCCGAGCCAACGCTGCCAGCCAAGATGATCCGTTTGCGACCGTCTCGCCCAGCCGCGACATCAGCCAGCCGGTGCTGGCAATAACCCCGGCAGGCCTAGTCTGTGCTGCCCGGCAAGATCGGCGCGGATTTCTCCAGCGCCAGCTCTGCCTCGGAAAACACCCAAGGGCCCCGCACACCCGGCACCCCTTCGGGCGCGATCTGCATCTGGCGGTGTTGGATCTGCGGGTCGTCAAACGCCTGCCCGATGGTGTTAATCGGTCCCGCAGGCACGGTCGCGGCCTCCAGCGCCGCCAACAGATCCGCCTGCCCCCATTGCGCCAGCGCCGCCGCCAGCATCGGGGTCAGTTCCCCCCGGTTGGCCACCCGCAGCTGGTTCGAGGCAAAGCGCGGATCAGCCGCAAGCCCGGCCATATTCAGAACCTCGCACAGACGCGCAAACTGGCCGTCATTGCCAACAGCAAGGATCACATGGCCGTCCCGCACCGCCATCACCTGATAAGGGGCAATATTGGGGTGCTCATTGCCCATCCGTGTCGGGCTTGTGCCGGTGGCCAGATAGTTCATGTTCTGATTGGCCAGCACAGCCGTGGCACAGTCCAACAGCGACATGTCGATATGCTGTCCGCGCCCGGTGGTATGGCGCTGCTCCACTGCCGCCAGAATGCCGATGGTGCCATAGAGTCCAGTGACGATATCCGTGATCGCCACACCAACCTTCTGTGGCTCACCATCTGGCGCACCGGTGATCGACATCAGCCCGGACATGCCCTGCAACAGAAAATCATAGCCCGCCCGCGCAGCATAAGGACCATCCTGCCCAAAGCCTGTGACCGAACAATAGATCAGGCGCGGATTGATCTCTTTCAGGCTGTCATAGTCGAGCCCGTATTTCGCCAGCCCGCCCACCTTGAAATTCTCGATCAGGATATCGGCGCCCCGGATCAAATCCAGCACCGTCTGCTTGCCCTCTTCGGTGCGAAAATCGGCAGTCACACAGGTCTTGCCACGGTTCGCAGCATAATAGTAGGCAGCGGTCTTGTCGCCATCACGCTCAATGAACGGAGGGCCCCAGCGGCGCGTGTCGTCGCCCTCCGGGCTTTCAACCTTGATGACCTCCGCCCCCAGATCAGCCAGCGACTGCCCGATCCACGGTCCCGCCAGAATCCGCGCGAGTTCGACAACTTTCAGTCCTGCAAGCGGTGTCATGGATCCCTCCCCAGCTCCACGGGCCCAGCGCCCCCTCGTAGTCTGTCAGAGACTTAGCCCATGGCCCACGGCGGCGGCAATGAATTTGATCAAAAATACCGGCGATGCGCGCAGGCGTCGCAGCCGGTCAACGCCGACCTATTCGAACCACGCGGCCCAGCCGTCCAGATAATAGCCAACCAGCGCATGAGACTGGATAGAGTTCACCTCTGCGGGCACCTTTGCCATATCCGCGCTGAAAACCTGAGCGGCCTGCCAGATCTCGTCGCTCAGATACCGCAGGTTGTCAGGCAACATCAGGTCGCGGTCGCGCAGCGGCAACTGGCTGGCCATCACAAAGCCCCAGGCACCAAAGCTTGGCACATAGGTGTGATAGGGCCGCACAAAGAGCCCCTCGCCCGGCTGTTGGGGGTTGCGTGCAGCCGCCAGCGTATTGGCAACCGACCAATAGGCCTTGCGCGCAAACAGGGGCGAGCCGGCCTGCGTGACAACAATGCCCTGCCCGCTCAGCCGTTCGGCCAGCGCGCCATAGAACTGGCGGGAATAGAGTTTGGACAGCGCCAGGTTCTTCGGGTCCGGCAGATCCACCAGAACCACGTCAAACAGGACATTGCTCTGCTCGACAAAGCTCCAGGCATCCGCAGTCACCACCTCGACCCTGGCATCCTGCAGCGCATGATCGTTCAGCGGGGCAAGGTGTGGATGGTCGCGAAACAGCTCGGTTACCCGCGGATCAAGATCGACCAGCGTCACCGCATCGACATCGGGCCAGCGCAGCACCTCGCGCACCGCCATCCCGTCGCCACCTCCAAGGATCAGCACAGACCGCCGCCGCGGCGCCAACGCCAGCGCAGGGTGCACCAGCATCTCGTGATAGCGATACTCATCCAGCGTATCGAACTGAATGGAATGATCCAGAAACAGCCGCACCCGATCACGGTAGCGGGTGACTGTGATCTGCTGATACGGCGTGGCCTCACTCAGGATGATATCATCCTCATAAAGGCTCGCCTCTGCCACCGAAACCAGCCGTTCTGCCTGCACCAAACCCGCGATGGTCAGCACAAAGGTCAGCGCCCAGACGCCAACCTGCTGGCGCGTTGCATCCCTGCGAAACAGCCACAACGACACCCCCGCAACAGCAAGGTTCAGCGCCCCGAACGCAAGGCTCGCCGACATCAGCCCCAGATGCGGGACAATCAACAGCGGAAAGGCAAGCGAGGCCGCCAGCGCGCCGATGTAGTCAACGCTCAGGACGTTCTCAAACCGGAACTGCGGCGCGCCCACCTCTTTCAGCACCCGCGCAATCAGCGGGATCTCCATCCCCGACAGGACACCGGTCGCGATCAGCAGCCCAAACAGCGGCAGCGACACGCTGCCTGCCCAGGCGTAGCTGTAAAACACCACCGGCGCCATGAAGCCGCCCACCAGCCCCAGAAGGATCTGCGCCCAGATGAAGCCCCCCATCGCCTGCCCGACAAAGCGCGAAGCCCAGGCACCAACCCCCATCGCGGACAGGAACACCCCGATCACCATGGAAAACTGGCGCACGGAATCTCCCAGAAGATAGCTCGACAGGGTTGCCGCAATCAGTTCGTAGATCAGGCCCGAAACCGCCACCAGAAAGGTGGCAGCCAACAGCCAAAGCGCCCGCATCCGGGCCTGATCTGCGACGTGGCTCATGACAGGATGACGGCCGCGATGATGATGGAAATCGCCACAAACAAAAATCCGATGACAATGGCCAGCGCCACATTCTGATCCTGTTCGATTTCCTTCAGGATGGGAAAGGGCGTCATCCAGTCCAGCACTTTCCACACGATCCACATGAGAGTGACACCAACAAAGGTGTAGACGACGGTGCTGATGATCTCAGCCAGCTGCACAGCTGCAAAATAGTCCATAGGATCCTCTTTCGCGTTACTTCACGCTTCTGTTTAGGGCATTGCCTGCGCTTGCCGCCCGGATAGAGGCGGTCAGGTCAGAGCTCGCACCACCGTAACCGGTGCGCGCGACATAGGTGGCGCTGCCAATGGCAATCGCCGCCAGCAGGCACATGAAAATTCGAAATGCGGTCATCTGCGTCCCTCACAGGCAGCGCCATACCGAGACGGCAGATCCTGCTGGTCATTCAGCCATATGGTTCGGGTCAATCCTCGTCCTCCCAATCGCTGCCGGCCATCCGCATCTTGCGGTTCAGCAGATGCCGCCCGCCCGGAAAAGCCGCCAGCAGGGCAAAGCCAAGAGCAAGCATGTAAAGCGCAAAGCCGGACGCCAGACCGCTATGCGCGCGAATGCGAATTTCCGACTGTTGCTGGGGCGCGGGCCCGCCTTTGGGGTTTGTCCAGATGCCGCTCTCATCCGGGTAGAGCCCCAGCGTATAGCTACCCGCTACAGGCGCATGGAATTTCAGCTGCGCGGCGTTGTCGCCTTCGCTCCAGTTTTCCCCGCCTTCGCGGCCATAGTAATATTCCACACCCCGCGCAGCCGAAAACAGAAGCTGATCCTCCGGGTCGGTCAGCTCCAGCTCATAGGTGGCCCAGCTGTTACTTCCGTTGCCCCGCAAATCAACACTGACCAGATCTCCGGCGTTTTCCACTTCGAACGTGAATTCTCGCGGCAGGTCCGCAGCGCGCACAGTTTGCCCGGGCAGCACCAGATCCCCCGAAACAGCCGAAAGGGACATACCGATGCCTGCACTCAGCACCACCCCCGCAAGGCCCAGCCAGATCAGAAATTTGCCGTTGGGAGTGCGCGGCATGGGCGACAAAGGATGCATCCGGTAGGATCGCGGCATAGAACAGCCAAAGCTCTCGGCAAAGGCGTATTTGTCTAACGCGACAGAGTGGTACACCTCACGCTCCATCCCGCTTTTGGAAAACGTCAGCATAGACGGCACGCAATCCGCAGGCCCGGCGTTTTTCGCCTCGGCCCGGCTGCGCCCGTCCATGGCCAGATGCAGCACGCTGACAGAGGATGTCACCTTGTCACTGCGCGGCACCCAGGTGAATTCCCCTTCGGCATAGATCACCCGGCTGTTGGAGGTCTCGTAATACACATAGCGGCGCCCACGCTCCCAGACGCTGAGGCGCGAATTTGCCGTCTCTGCGCGATGCGCCGACAGCCAGCAGTCGCTGCGATGGCGGCGCGTAAAGATCACTTCGCCCTGCTCGAATGTCAGCCAGGCATAGCCATGTGTGGGCGAAAAGACCTGGTAGTCGATCCACTGCCATGTCCGCCCGCCCCAGCGCTCCTCCAGCTGCAACAGACCGATCACGGTGTAGCGCACGCCAAAAATCTCGCCGCTCTGACCGATCTCCAGCACCGTGTCCGGACGGGGCGTTTCGTTGAACTTGCGCAGGGCGCGATAGCCCTCCACCGCATCCAGCGCGGTGCCACAATAGGGGCAGACATGGACAATCACCCGCCCACCGCCAAGCACGTCGAGCCCCGCCCCACATGCGGTGCAGTTCACCGCCAAAAGATCTGCAGCGCGGCTCATGTCTGACGCCCCGCGATTTCAAACGGATCCAGCCAACGCCCCTGAAACCACGTCTCGCCGTCCTCGTCCTGCTCCAATGACAACAGCAGGCCATCGGGGCCCTGCAAATTGACATAGCGCTGGCGATCCCCCACCGCGATACGCTCATCGAAACTGCCGCGCACGGCGATGCACTCGGCTTCCGACGTTTCCGTAGCGGTGTAGTTGCGCCCCTTATGGGCAAACTCCGCACCCAATCGCGGCCAGCCGGCGATCACCGGCGCCAGATCGCCCGGAATGCGGCTTTGCAGGATCACGTCCCCCTCATCGACGGACAACCAATATCGCGCCTCATCCGGGGCAACCGCCCAGAATTCATCCCAGGTGCCCCGTCCGTAGGAAAACCGCGCATGCCCCAGAATATGCAAGGCAACGCCCTCCACCACGACCTGATCGTCCAGATGAAACAGCAACGGCGCGTCATGCATCACCCCACTGTCGCCCGCCTCCAGCGCCTGACCTGCGGACAGAAAAACACTCGTCCCGCAGGAGGAGCAGCTCATCTGGCGAATACTCTTGAGGGCAACAGGCAGCCCCGCGCCGCAATTGGGACAGTTGAACTCGGTCATGGGGCCAAGTTCCCCATCCCTGCCACGATGGCAAGCGGGAAAAACCTTACCAAACTCCCGCTCCGTGATAGGCGGCGTAACACCATCGCAAGCGAAACACCCGATCAAAGGCATGGACACAGATAACTTGCCTACTAACTTTGTCGTAGTTGGAGAACTGCTATATTAGGGCGTTACAAACGATCATGTTAGCGCTAACTAGTGCGCAGGAGCGGACCGGGTGATTCGCGCCCTCCGCCGCATGAGACAACGGAGACGGACCATGACCCAGACCTGGCAGAAGCTGGCCAAGCATCGCGCAGATACCGCGGGGGTGCCGATCCTGTCGCTGTTTGACACGGCAAACCGGTTCGAGACGTTTTCGGCCGAAACCGACGGTCTCCTGCTGGATTACTCCAAAACCGCGCTCGACGCCACGGCGATGGACCTTCTGGAACATCTCACAGCCGAGGCAGGCCTCGCGGATCGCATCAGCGCCATGTTTCGCGGCGAGAAGATAAATACCACCGAAGACCGCGCCGTTCTGCACACCGCGTTGCGCGCCACTGCCGACACGGCGATCAAGGTCGATGGTGACGATGTTCTGCCCGCCATCCGCCACACCCTCCAACAGATGGAGAGCTTTGCCGAAGCCATCCGCACCGGAACCATCCGCTCCAGCACCGGGGCAAAATTCACCGATGTCATCAACATCGGCATCGGTGGTTCAGATCTTGGTCCGGCGATGGCCACCCTCGCCTTGGCCCCCTATCACGACGGACCTGCCTGCCATTTCGTGTCCAATGTGGATGGGGCCCATATCGCCGACACGCTAAAGGGGCTGGACCCGCAGACAACCCTGGTCATCGTCGCGTCAAAGACCTTCACCACCATTGAAACGATGACCAATGCCGAAACAGCCATCCGCTGGCTGCAGGCAACGCTCGGTGACAAAACCCCCGAACATCTGGCCGCCGTCTCCACCGCACTCGACAAGACCGCCACCTTCGGAATCGCGCCCGAACGGGTCTTTGGCTTTGCCGATTGGGTGGGCGGGCGATACTCCCTTTGGGGGCCGGTTGGCCTGCCGATCATGATCGCCATCGGGGCGGATAACTTCCGCGAGTTTCTGGCAGGCGCCGCAGCAATGGACGCTCATTTTCGCACCGCGCCCTTCCGCGACAACCTGCCGGTGATGCTGGCAATGGTCGGCATCTGGCACAACAACATCTGTGGCTACGACAGCCGCGCAATCCTGCCCTACGATCAGCGTCTGTCCCGCTTCCCCGCCTATCTCCAGCAGCTTGACATGGAAAGCAACGGCAAGAGCGTCGCGCTGGATGGCAGCCCCCTGCCCCGCGCCTCCGGCCCCATCGTCTGGGGAGAGCCGGGCACAAATGGCCAGCACGCCTTTTATCAACTGCTGCATCAGGGCACCCGTGTGGTGCCAGCCGAATTCCTCATCGCCGCCGAGGCCCACGAGGCTGATCTGACCCATCACCACCAGCTGCTGGTCGCCAACTGCCTCGCCCAATCCGAGGCGCTGATGCTTGGCCGCTCGCGCGAAGACGCCCGCGCCATCGCCGCCAAACGCGGCTTCACCGGTGAGGCGCTGGAAGAGATGGCAGGACATCTGTCCTTTGCAGGCAACCGCCCGTCTGTAACCCTCGCCTATCCCAAACTCACGCCCTTCGTGCTCGGCCAGCTGATCGCCCTCTACGAACATCGCGTCTTTGTCGAAGGCGTGCTCTGGGGGCTGAACTCCTTTGATCAATGGGGTGTGGAACTGGGCAAGGAACTCGCCGTCAGCCTGCTGCCGCTGGTCGATGGCTCCGCCCCGGCCGACGCCCACGAGACCAAAGACGGCTCCACCCGCGGGCTGTTGTCCAAACTCACCTGATCCCCGCCGCCCCCTAAATTCCTCAGCCGACAGAGAGAAAGCCATGGTTTCCCGCGTCATTCCCGTCCAGTCCTTTGACCTCGTGCTGTTTGGCGCGACCGGAGACCTTGCCCGCCGCAAGATCCTGCCCAGCCTGTTCCACCGCTTCCAGATCGGCCAGTTCGCGGATGATTGCCGCATCATCGGGGCCTCGCGCAGCGAAATGGACCGCAAGGGATTTCAGGACATGGTGGCCGATGCCATCCGCACCTTCGGGCAGGCAGGTGAGATCACCGAAGAGGAAATCACCGCCTTTCAGGACATGCTGCATTACACCGCAGTGGATGCGCGCGGCGAAAACGGCTGGGACGCGCTTGCAACCCATCTGCGCGATGACGTCGTGCGCGCCTTCTACCTGTCGGTTGGTCCCAGCCTGTTCCCCGACATCGCAGGCCGACTGCGCTCTACCGGGATCGCCACCCCCGACAGCCGCATCGTGCTAGAGAAACCCTTCGGCCACGATCTGGCCTCGGCGCAGGCGCTGAACGCCGCCTTGCGGGCCAATTTCGAGGAACACCAGATCTACCGGATCGACCACTACCTCGGCAAGGAAACCGTGCAGAACCTGATGGCCCTGCGCTTTGCCAACTCGCTGTTTGAACCGCTGTGGAATTCCTCTCACATCGACCATGTGCAGATCACCGTGGCCGAGAGCATCGGCGTCAAGGGGCGCGGCGAATACTACGACAAATCCGGCGCCATGCGCGATATGGTGCAAAACCACCTGATGCAGCTTCTGTGCCTCACCGCGATGGAACCCCCCGCCCGTTTCACCCCCAACGCCGTGCGCGACGAAAAGGTCAAGGTGATCGAGGCGCTGAACCCCGTCGCACCCGAGGCCATCGCCCGCGGCCAGTATCGCGGCCCCAGCGGCGAAGCCTACCGCGATCACGCAGGCAACCCCAACAGCACCACCGAAAGCTTTATCGCGATGAAGGTAGAGGTCGCCAACTGGCGGTGGGCCGGCACGCCATTCTATCTGCGCACCGGCAAATGCCTGCGCGCGCGCGAGTCGGAAATCGCCGTGTTCTTCCGTGATCCGCCGCATAACATCTTTGCCGAAGACACCGGCACCGGTGGCATCAAGGGCAATGTGCTGGTCATTCGCCTGCAACCGGACGAAGGCATCACCCTGCGCACCACCATCAAGGATCCTGGCCCCGGCGGCATGCGCCTCACGGGGGCCAATCTGGACATGACCTTTGCCGACAGCCTGCCAGAGGCCGGCCGGCCGCAAGACGCCTATGAGCGGCTCATCATGGATGTGATCCGGGGCAATCAGACCCTGTTCATGCGCGGTGACGAGGTCGAGGCCGCCTGGGCCTGGGCCGACCCGATCATCGCAGGCTGGAGCGAGGCCAATGATGTTCCCCAACCCTATGACCCCGGCAGCTCCGGACCAGAGGACGCGCTGCTCCTGATGCACCGCGACGGCCGCCGCTGGCGCGGTATCGGCGACTGAACCGCCTGTCCCGCTCTTTCCTTGGGCCACCCCGGCCCAAGGCCACCCTTCGCCCCTGAGGCACCTGCTGACTGAAAGAGGCACCCGAATGCGACTGAATGCGACCCTTACCGCCGTCACCGAACGGATCATCACCCGCAGCGCCAAAACCCGCACCGCCTATCTGGAACGGATGCGCGCCGCAAAATCCCAGGGTCCGGCCCGCGCGCATCTGTCGTGCAGCGGTCAGGCCCACGCCTATGCCGCCACCGGTCAGGACCAGTCGAAACTCGCGACCGAGTCCGCAGGCCACCTTGGCATCGTGACTGCCTACAACGACATGCTTTCGGCCCATCAGCCGTTTGAAACCTCCCCCGCCGCGATCAAGGAAGCCGTGCGCGAAATCGGCGGCACTGCGCAGGTTGCAGGCGGGGTTCCGGCCATGTGCGATGGCATCACCCAGGGCGAAGCGGGCATGGAACTGTCGCTGTTTTCACGCGACGCCATTGCCATGGCGACAGGTGTTGCGCTCAGCCACAACGTCTTTGACGCCACCGTCTATCTCGGCGTCTGCGACAAGATCGTGCCGGGTCTGGTGATCGGCGCCCAGGTCTTTGGCCACCTGCCCGCCGTGTTCCTGCCCGCAGGCCCGATGACATCCGGCATCTCCAACGACGACAAGGCCAAGGTGCGCCAGAAATTCGCCGCCGGTGAAATCGGCCGGGACGAACTGCTGAAATCCGAGATGGCCGCCTACCACGGCCCCGGCACCTGCACCTTTTATGGCACCGCCAACACCAACCAGATGCTGATGGAGTTCATGGGCCTGCACCTGCCCGGCTCCTCCTTCGTCAATCCCGGCACCGAACTGCGCGACGCCCTCACCCGCGAAGGCGGCAAGCGCGCCTTGACCCTGTCGGCCCTTGGCAACCACTACACGCCGGTCTGCGATATTCTGGATGAAAAGGCCTATGTGAACGGCATCGTCGGCCTGATGGCCACGGGCGGATCAACCAACCTGCTGATCCACCTGATCGCAATGGCCCGTGCCGGTGGCATCATTCTGGACTGGCAGGATTTTGCGGATCTTTCCGATATCGTGCCACTCTTGGCGCGGGTCTATCCCAACGGTCTGGCAGATGTGAACCACTTCCACGCCGCAGGCGGGCTCGGCTTCATGATCGGGGAGCTGCTCAATGCGGGCTTCCTGCATGACGACACCAAAACCGTCGCAGGCGAAGGTCTGGACGCCTACACCCACGAACCTTTCCTAGACGGTGGCGCGCTCACCTGGCGCAAGGGCAGCAGCGAAACCCTCAATGACAAGATCCTGCGCCCCGCATCCGACCCCTTCCAGGAAACAGGTGGCCTCTCCCGGCTGACCGGCAATCTTGGCACCGGCGTGATGAAGATCTCGGCCGTCGCGCCGGAACACCGCGTTGTCGAGGCACCCGCCCGCGTGTTCCATGACCAGGACGAGGCAAAAGCCGCCTTCAAGGCCGGGGAACTGGACAAGGGCGATGTCGTGATCGTTGTCCGCTTTCAGGGACCCAAGGCCAACGGCATGCCCGAACTCCACTCGATGACGCCCTTCCTTGGCATCATGCAGGGGCGCGGCCAGAAGGTGGCGCTGGTCACCGACGGGCGGATGTCCGGAGCCTCGGGCAAGATCCCCTCTGCAATCCACGTGGTTCCCGAGGCCCTGGATGGCGGCCCCATCGCCAAAATCCGCGACGGCGACATGCTGCGCGTCAATGCCGAAACCGGCGCGCTGGAAGTGCTGGAAGAGGGCTTTCTGGCGCGCGAGGCCGTGGTTGCGGACCTTTCGGCCTATCAATACGGCACGGGCCGCGAGATGTTCGCCCTGTTCCGCAATTCTGTCACCTCCGCCGACACCGGCGCCACCGTATTCGGAGACTGAACCATGGCCATCACCCCGCAAGACGCCAGCATCCGCACCCGTGAGATCTGCAATCTCGCCCCGATCGTGCCTGTTCTGGTGGTCCATGATGTGACCCACGCCCGCCCGCTTGCCGAGGCCCTGGTCGCAGGCGGCCTGCCCGCGCTGGAGGTCACATTGCGCACCCCCGCAGCGCTAGAGGTGATTGCCGAAATGGCCAAGGTCAAAGGCGGCGTTGTCGGCGCAGGCACATTGGTCACCCCCGATGATGTCACCCGCGCCATTGCCGCTGGCGCGCAATTTGGCGTCTCGCCCGGTGCGACAGACAGCCTCTTGGATGCCTGCGAGGCACAGGGCCTGCCCATGCTGCCCGGTGCGGCCACCGCCTCCGAAGCAATGCAGCTTCTGGCGCGCGGCTATGACATGCTGAAGTTCTTCCCGGCAGAGGCCTCCGGCGGTGCGCCTGCCCTGAAAGCGATCGGCGCACCGCTGCCACAGATCAGCTTCTGCCCGACCGGCGGCGTAAGCCCGGACAACGCAAACAGCTACCTGTCGCTCTCCAATGTGGTCTGCGCCGGCGGCAGCTGGGTGGCCCCAAGCAAACTGGTCGAAGCCGGAGATTGGGACGCGATCCGCGATCTCGCCCGCGCCGCAAGCCAGCTGGCGCGCTGATCCAGCCACCGACACAGCATGAAAAACGCCGCCCTGCCGATCACAGCAGGGCGGCGTTTTCACTTCACCGTTCAGAGCCTGTCAGCTCTCCGCCTTACCCCTCCAGTTCAGACCGCCATGGCGGGGTTGCCCCCGCCCCCGCCCCCCTCACAGCCCCCCCCCCGGCGCCACACTCCACGCACGCCCCCCGCCCCCCCCCCCGCCTCCCGCCCCCCGCCCCCCCTTTCTCCCCAA
>Ga0160419_100122_pt1 | contig 55025 bp, 76 predicted proteins | sample CelAP2metagpilot_2_FD_108196 | JGI IMG/M metagenome (GOLD analysis project Ga0160419, IMG submission 108196) | Phycosphere-associated microbial communities from Cellana algal ponds in Kailua-Kona, Hawaii, USA - Cellana AP2-4-25 metagenome pilot ...
ACCGGTACGTGTCAAATAGTTCATGTTCTTCCTCTCTGTTGAGCCGCGGGCTCTTTTGGCCCTGTGCAGCGTCCCTCGTATCGCTCACGGGGGTTTTGGTGTACTCTCCGTTATGCGCCTTTGTTTCAAAAACAGATCAGGTAGAAGCTGCCATGAAGAGCGCCCGTGCAGCCTAGGTGAATGACCTAGACGATAAGGTCGAATAACGGCACAAATGAGCGAAAAACGCCACCCCTTTCGAAAGGTAAATATTACCGCGAGGGGTCTGCCATGGGTGAGCCAGCTTTACTTGTACCCGGAATGGGGGCAGGTAAAGCCATGTCTGATCAAGCAAAAGGCCTGTTGATCACCTTTCTGGGGATCTTGTTTGTGGTCCCGGATTCCCTTTTTGTGCGCCTGATCGATGCCGAAGCGCTGACAATCGCCTTCTGGCGGTTGTTTCTGGCAGGTGGCCTCTCAGGTCTTTTTCTGTTGGTGACGCAAGGGACGACCCCGTTCCGCGCGGTGTTGGGCACGGGACGCTACGGCGTGGTGTACCTGATCGGTGTCGGCGCCAGTGGCGTCTTGTTTGTCATGGCTGTCAGCCTGACATCGGTTGCGAATGTGGTCTTCATTATCGCCTCCCTGCCGGTCTTTGCGGCGATCCTCAGCCGGGTGTTTCTGGCCGAACCCTTCACGCTGCGAATGTTGCTGACGATGGCCGCCGTCGCACCGGGGCTGGCGGTGATTGCCTACGGATCAGGAGAGACCGAAGGCGCGCGCCTGGCAGGCGATCTGCTGGCCTTGGGGGTCTCTGCCCTGTTTGCTGCCGCTCTGACGGCGGCGCGCAAGGTGCGCTCTGTCTCCATGGTGCCGGGTGTGTCGATGGCCTACCTTGGTGCGGCGATCCTGATTGCGCCCTTTGCTGCGCCTTTGTCGATGCCGGTGTCTGAAACGGGGCTTGTCCTGGGGCATGCGGCGGTGATTCTGATCAGCTCCGTGCTGATCTCCATCGGGCCGCGTTACATCACGTCGGCGGAGGTCGGGCTGCTGGTCTTGCTGGAATCCGTTCTGGCGCCGCTTCTGGCCTGGGCGGTGATCGGCGAAAACCCCGGCGTCTACACCCTGCTCGGAGGTGCTATTGTCATCGGGGCGCTGGTCGTCTCGAACACCGTCCTGCTGTTGCGGCAGAAGGTCCGCTAGAAATCCACCGTCACACCCGGCAGCTTTAGCGCCTTGATCAGATCGCGCAACTCCTGACGCGCCGCCACGTTCGAGATGTTCAGCTGTTTGACGCCAATGTCCTTGAGATCCAGCAAGGTCAGCCCGCGTGGGAACAGCTCCCGGAAGATCACCCGCTCGTTAAAGCCTGGCGCCACGCGGAAACCGATGCGTTTGGACAGGTTGTTGATCACCCGCTCCATCTTCTCCTTGTTGACCATGCGCTGCGCACCCAGACGGTTGCGCACCACGATCCAGTCAATCGGTGGCAATTCGGCGCGGGCGCGCAACTGGCGGGCATTCCAGACCATTTCGGAATACACCGACGGGCCGGTGATCTCTTCCCCGGTGGGGTCGGTATGGGCCAGCAGATCAAAGTCGATGAAGCTGTCGTTCAGGGGTGTGATCAGCGTATCGGCAAGCGAATGCGCCACCTGACTGAGCCGCGTATGCGAGCCGGGGCAGTCGATCAGGATAAAGTCGTTGCTGGCTTCCATCGCTGCCACCGCAGCGCTGAGCCGGTGGTCATACACGTTCTCACCCGGCCGCAGGGAGGAGACGTCAATCTCAGGCAGTTCATTGATGCCGGGGCAGGGCAGCGCCAGCCCGGCGTCCTTGTTAAAGGCAATGCGGTTTTCGATGTAGCGGCCGAATGTGCGTTGGCGCAGGTCCAGATCCAGACCGCTGACCTTGTGGCCCATGCGCGACAGGGCAGTTGCGACATGCATCGACACCGTCGACTTGCCCGCACCGCCCTTTTCGTTCCCCACGACGATAATATGCGCCATCTCAAGCCCCTTTGCCTGCCCTGCTCATAGTCAGGTTGTTGTTGAACGGCACTATATGTGGGGTTTTATCCTTTGGGAAGGGACCCAATCCTTGCAATGCGCCACCCGCAGTGACGGGCAAAACTTATGACTTTTTTGCAACGGGAGGTATAACCTGTCTGGGATTCCGCCGATGCGCCGCCCGGCCCGTTGTGGCGTGCCCGGGGGAGGGCCATATGACGTCCCAAAGGCGACGCAGGAAAGGAACCGCAGATGGACACATCACGCTCAAATGGCAATCGCCTGCTCTGGGCCGCGCTGGAGTTTGTGCTGCTGTGCCTGCTGCTCGCTGCGGTGCCTTTTGTGGTCTATCTTGATACCAACGTTCTGGGTGAGGAGATGAGTGAAGAATCCCTCACGGAGCTTCTGCACAACATTGGCGCGTTCATAGCGATGGTCTGCTTTTATCGGGGCGCACAGACCCACCCGGACAAACGGGCATTTCTGGTCCTGGGCGGCACCCTGTTTGCCATCCTGAGTATTCGGGAGCTCGATTTCCTGTTCGACTACATCACACACGGCTTCTGGCTGTATCCGGCCTTGGCTGTGCTGGCGCTGGGTATCATCATCGCTTTGCGCAACAAGGGCACCTTTGTGACGCCCATGCTGCAATATCTGACCGGGCGGGAGGCGACGTTTGTCTACCTGGGGCTCGCGCTGCTGATCATCTTCACCCGGCTGTTCGGCACCGGCGACCTCTGGGAAGGTGTCATGAAAGAAAACTATCAGCCCGGCGTCAAAGCCGCCATTCAGGAAGGGCTGGAACTGCTGTCCTACATGCTGATCGCCTATGGTGCGGTGGCGTCCCTGCGGGCGGGCTTTGCCGGGGCAGAGCGACAGCCGACCTAAGGTGTTGCCTCAGCGTTTGTTGCGCACCCGCACAAGAGCCAGACCGCTCAACCCCAGCAGCAACAGGGGCAGACCCGCGGGCAAAGGCACAGGCGCAGCCACGCGCAGGGTATCAATATCGGTCTCGAAATTCGCATCACCCACGAAATAGCCATCTGACAGCCCGGTAAAATCAATCTCAAGGGTTGAGAACAGATCCCCCTGTACAGGTGCAGCACCAATGCTGACGCTGCCGGAGTAGCTGGCGGTCACGCTGCCCTCTGGGGCGACGGTGGTTTCACCAAAAGGCAGCAGCGCCCCGAAAAAGCTCACCTGTGCAAATGACTTGTTGTCGAACCGCACCGGGAACCCAAAAGCGGAGCTGGGCGTGTTGCCGGGCTGTCCCGTGTCAGCGGTGAGCACATCGAAGACCGACCGTCCGGACCCATCCACGATCGAGAAAGACTGGCTCAGATCGATGCGCAACTGCGTGAGTTGCTTGGTGGCGCGGATGTCGAAGCCTTCGAAGTCCATGTAAATCGCGAAATCCGTGCCGCGCGCCTCTCCGGCGGTGAAGGCGTCAAGCGCCCCCCAGGTCATGACTTCGCGCGTGGTGTCCGCGTAGGTCGCGGTGACTTGAGCACCCGCCAGATCCACACCGCGCGACCCGGTATCAGCCCGTACTTCAACAGGCGACACATACGGCGTGCCGGTCTGCGTCGTGACATTGACTGTCGTGGCTGATGTCGTGGTAACCGATCCAATGATCGCCGCCATGCTGAGGGCTGCTGTCAGGCTGATGTTCATAGTTGTCCCCGGTCGATTTAACGAAACACATGTTTTACAATAACTTGGGGCACTGTCACATTCCGGTGTGAGCCAAACAAGGCGGTGCTTCAGCTAATATCTGACCTTTGATGCACGCTTGGATACGGGCTGCGGACATGCCGGCGAATTGGCGCGAGATTCGCAACAATGGCGGACACCCTGCACCAACGCAGCCCCTGACCAACAAAAAAAAGCGCCCCGGAACCGAGGCGCTTTTCCATGTGATTCTGTGACGGAGGGAGGGTTTAGAAGCCCAGACCTGCGTACTTGTTCTTGAACTTGGACACGCGGCCACCGGTGTCCATCAGGCGGGAGCTGCCGCCGGTCCATGCAGGGTGCACGGTAGGATCAATGTCCAGCGCCAGTGTGTCGCCTTCCTTGCCCCAGGTTGATTTCATTTCCACCATGGTGCCGTCGGTCATCTTGACGTTGATGGTGTGATATTCGGGATGTGTCTCGGCTTTCATCGCACCGCTCCTTTAGGCTTTTTTGGGCTTGTAGTTGGCGTTCTCTGCGATCCGCGCGGACTTGCCGCGGCGGGCGCGCAGATAGTACAGCTTGGCACGACGCACGCGACCGCGGCGGACCACGGTGATGCTGTCGATGTTGGTGGAATGCAGCGGGAACACACGTTCCACACCTTCACCAAAGCTGATCTTGCGCACGGTGAATGACCCGGCAATGCCATGGCCATTGTTGCGCGCGATGCAGACGCCTTCGTAATTCTGCACACGGGTGCGGGTGCCTTCGGTCACGCGAAAGCCTACGCGGATGGTGTCGCCGGCGCGGAAATCAGGGATTTCCTTGCCCAGTTCGGCGATCTGTTCCGCCTCTAGTTCTGCGATCAGGTCCATTGACCTTACTCCTATGATGCTCGTGGTATGCCACGAAGTTGTTTACGCGATCAGAGCTTCGGTCTGTATGTCGGGCTTCACCGCAGTGGCCCACCGTAGGTTCATCGTCATTCCTTGTACCTTTGCGAAGAACGCAAAGCACCGGAGCCGCGACAAAGCGATTCCGGATGGGCGGGGTATAGGCAGGATTGCTGCGGGGATCAAGCACCGTCATCCCTGCGCAAAATTGATTCAAATCAAAGTGCGACAAGCTGCCGCTGGTGTAGTGTTGAGGCGCTCAAAATCATCCCAAATGGAAAAGAGGCTACTGATGCTCAAAAAACCCGATGTGTCCGAAAGCGCACCTGAAATCGAAGAGAAAGTGAAAGAGGTCACCGGGTTTGAAAAAGGGACCTATCCCTACAAGACAAAGCTCGACACCAAGACATATGAGGCAGAGAAATCCGCCCTTCAGGTGGAATTGCTGAAAGTGCAGCACTGGGTGCAGGAGACAGGTCAGAAATACGTGCTGCTGTTCGAAGGCCGGGATGCAGCGGGCAAGGGCGGCACGATCAAACGGTTCACCGAACACCTCAACCCCCGCGCCGCACGGGTGGTCGCGCTGAACAAGCCCACGGACGAAGAGCGCGGCCAATGGTTCTTTCAACGCTATATCAAACATCTGCCCACGGCGGGTGAAATGGTTCTGTATGACCGTTCCTGGTACAACCGGGCAGGTGTCGAACGGGTGATGAACTTCTGCGCCCCTGCCGAATACCTCGAATTCATGCGCCAGACGCCGGAGTTCGAGCGGATGCTGACCCGGTCGGGCATCAAGCTGTTCAAATACTGGTTCTCCGTCACGCAGGATGAGCAGAAGAAACGCTTTGCCTCGCGCGAGACTGACCCGTTGAAGCGCTGGAAACTGTCCCCGATCGACCGCGCCAGCCTGGACAAATGGGATGACTACACCGAAGCCAAGGAAGCGATGTTTTTCTATACCGACACCGCCGATGCGCCCTGGACGGTGATCCGCTCCAACGACAAGAAACGCGCGCGGCTGACGTGCATGCGGCACTTCCTGTCCCAATTGGACTACCCCGGCAAGGACCCCGAGGTCGCCACACCGCCCGACCCGCTGATCTACCATCAGGCGCAGGCGGTTCTGCAACAAACCGATCATATCCTCGCGTCATCCCTGCATCCCAAGCAGTGATCCACGAGAGCCCCACACAGCAACAAGGAGTTACCCACAATGTCACACACCCCTCATGAACTGGCCGAAGAGTTCCCGGATATGGCAGACCAGATGGCACAGCTACGCCAGACGGATCAGCATTTCGCCAATCTGGCGGACCGCTACCACACCCTGAACCGCGATGTGCACCGGGCAGAAACAGACGTCGAGCCGACGTCAGACACGCATATGACCCAGATGCGCCGGGAACGTATGGCGCTGAAGGATGAGATCTACGCCTATCTCAAGGCACATGCTGAAAGTGTCTGAGCAAATGCGTCGGGTTCAGGCCCGACGCTCGGGTTGCTTCAGCTGGCGGTTGTGTCTGGTGGAGGGGGCGGAATCTCGGGGGGCTCGCCCCCCGGACCCCTGAGGTTTTTTGAACCATTTGGAAGGGGGTCAGTCGGTGCCCTGGAGGCGCTCCCACAAATCCGGGCGCCGCTCTTTCGTCAGCGCTTCAGCCTGCGCGCGCCGCCATTTCTCAATCTCGCCGTGGTGGCCGGACATCAGCACCGGGGGGATTTCGCGGCCTTGCCATTCGGCGGGTCGGGTGTATTGCGGATGCTCCAGCAGCCCGGCTGCATGGCTCTCCTCAACGGTGCTTTCGGCATTGCCCAGCACACCCGGCAGCAGGCGCACAGTGGCGTCGATCATCGCCTGCGCGGCCAATTCGCCGCCCGTCATCACGAAGTCACCCAGTGACACCTCTGTCATGCCGTAGTGTTCAATCGCGCGTTCATCCACGCCCTCGAACCGTCCGCACAGCACCGTCACCCCGTCGCAGCGCGCCAGATCGCGGGCCATCGCCTGATCAAACCGCCGTCCGCGTGGCGACATGTAGAGGATCGGCCATTGCCCGCGTGCATGCGCCTGCGCGGCTTCTATCGCGGGGCCAACCACATCGGCGCGCAGCACCATGCCAGCGCCCCCGCCTGCAGGGGTGTCGTCCACATTGCGGTGTTTGCCGATCCCGTATTCCCGCAGATCATGGGTGTGCAACTGCCACTTCCCGTCTTGCAAGGCCTTGCCAGTCAGGCTGGCCCCCAGCGCGCCGGGAAAGAGGTCGGGAAACAGCGTCACGATCCGCGCCTGCCAGACGTCGACATACTCCGGCGGATCGTCCATCAGCGCGCGGGGCTGCAGCGTGGGGCGGATGGCCTGCCTGCCGTGGGAGCGGGTGGGTTTCATGGCGTGCCCGCTGTCCGGCGGAGCGCCTCTTTGGCGGCTTGCCGGGCTTTCGGATCCGCGTATGTGCGGTTCGCATCGAGCAGGGCGTGCAACAGCGCGGGGTCCTCCGCAGGCGGCGGTGGCGCGGCGGGGCGCAGCCCCTTGCGCATTGCGTCAGGCAGTTTGCACAGATCCAGCAGCGGGCCCGCGGGGCCAAGCGGCAGATCGGCGCAGGCCTCAAGCGCTGCATGATGGACGGGCGCGGGCACCCGGCTGGCAATCTCTGTCACCATCCCGGCAAGCTCTGCGCTGGCGGCGTATTGCGCGGCATAGGCGCTGTACTCCAGCGTCAGGTCGGAGGCGGCCACATGTTGCGCATAGACCGACGCCAACCAGGCTTCAGGCGCGCGGGTGGTCAGGAAAAATTGAATGTCTGCGGCGGGATAGTGCTTTTTGGCAAGTTCCCAATAGACATAGAAAAGCTCCGGCGCGGCCGCGTAATCCACCAGTCCGGGACGTCCGGGCATATGGCCGGCAAGCTCCGGTGCAGACAGGATCAACGTGCGGCGCGGCATGCCGGGAAGGTCGGTCATGAGCGTGTCGAACTGCGCCTGCACCGCTTCCAGCGCGTTTGCGTCGCGGGCGTTGGAATAGGCATGGGCTGCGGCAATCAGATCCTTGAGATGCCAGCGCAGGCGCAGGGCAATCTGGGTTTTCATCGCCACGCGGTTGTCCCGCAGGGTGCTTTGAACGGCGGAGGTGCCGGTTTTGTGAAAGCCGCCATGGATGATGATGCGGCGCGGCATCAGTCCTGTTCTGCCTGAGGCAAAACGCCCAGCGGCGGATCCGCGACAATGCGGCCGGAGGCCAGATCAACCGTCGGCACCGCGGCTTTGGTGAAGGGCAGGAATGTGGTGTCCGAACTGCCTGCAAGCTGGAGTTCCAGCAGGTCGTCTGCACCATGGTTCTGCACGGATTTGACACGGCCCAACAGGGTACCGCCCGTGTCATGCACCGCAAGCCCGATCAGATCCGCGTGGTAGAATTCATCATCCGGCAGCGCAGGCAACTGGTCGCGGTGGGCATAAAGGGCGGTGCCTTTGAGGGCATCGGCCTCTTCCTTGGTTGCGACCTCTGCGATGCGGGCGGCAAAGCCGTTCTTGATGGGATGCAGCAGGGCCAGCGTGAAAGCCTGCGTGCCGTCTTCGCGGCGCAGCGGGCCGTAGGTGGCCACGTCTTCGGGTGCGGCGCAGTAGCTTTTGACCCGCACCTCACCGCGCACACCGTAGGCGCCGGCAATTGCGCCCACACAGACCATATCGCTCATCAGGATCCCTCCGCATTGGCGCAAATGGTGCCGTTCCAATCGCCTGACATGGCATCACACACGCGCTGCATCTGCCCGTCCTTATAGCTGATCCCAAGATAAAAACCGAAGCCCACCAACACCGAAACACGCAGAATGAGAAACATCAGACAGCCCCCGTCATTGCGCCAACTCGGAATTGAGGCAAATCGTGACGCGCCATTCGCCTTCGCCGTTGGCGCATTCGATCTGCATTTGTTGGCGGTCGTACCAGATGCCTGTGCCGAAGCCGACGGAAAAGATAAGCAAGGCTATGATCAGGCGCAGCATCAGCGGGTCTCTATGTGCAGGTCGGGGGCGCGGGCCTCCCAGCCTTTGGTTTCAAGTTCAGGGGTCAGGGTGTGCGCGCGCGGCCACCCCAGACAGAGGTACGCCACCAGCGTCCACCCCTTTGGTATCGCAAGATCAGCGTTGAGACGCAAAGGGTCAAGCACGGAGACCCAGCCGACCCCCAGACCCTGCGCCCGCGCGGTGAGCCACATCAGCGTGATGGCCCCGACCACCGAATAGCGCCGCATTTCGGGCATGGAGCCTGCACCAAGGCCTGAGCCCTTGTCGGTGCTGTCATCGCAGTAGATCGCCAGATGCTCCGGCGCCTCCTGCATGCCCGAAAGCTTCAGGCTGGCATAAAGTGCGGCCTTGTCGCCATCATAGCCTTCAAGGGCTTTGGCATTGGCGGATTTGAAATTCTCGATTGCCTGCGCGCGTGCGGCGTCAGAGGTGACCCGGATGATGCGCCAGGGTTCTGACAGGCCCACGGAGGGGGCCAGGGTGAAGGCGTTAAGGCATTGATCCAGAAGGATTTGATCAACCGGATCGGTGCGAAAATGGCGCACGTCGCGGCGCCAGCGCATCAGGTCGTGCAGCCCGGCACGGAAGTCGTCAGAAAAGGTATCCATGCCGGGCGATGTCTTTTGCTTACTCGGAAGCGGCTTCTTCGGCAGGTGCCTCTTCGGCTGCGGGTGCCTCTTCGGCAGGGGCGTTTGCAGCTTCCTCAGCGGCGGCAGCCTTGTCGGCTTTTTCCTGCGCGCGCTCCTGGGCTTTCTTGCCCGGTGTGCCTTTGTTGGGGTTGTTCCGCTCTGTCTTGGGCAGGGCGCCTGCGGCTTCGAGCATGCGGCGCACGCGGTCTGTGGGCTGCGCGCCTTTGGAGATCCATTCCTGAACCTTTTCGACGTCCATTTTCACCCGCTCTTCGCTGTCTTTGGGCAGCAAGGGGTTGTAAGTACCCAGTTTTTCGATGAAGCGGCCGTCGCGTGGCATGCGGCTGTCCGCTGCAACGATACGGTAGAAGGGGCGTTTTTTGGAGCCGCCGCGGGCGAGACGAATTTTCATAGCCATGGTGTGTAGTCCTTTAGGTTTGTTGGGTGTGAAGGTGGGTTTCACCCACCCTACGATTGGTGTTTTTTGTGGTGCTGAATGACTTCAGCGATGATGAAGTTGAGAAACTTCTTGGCAAATTCGGGGTCGAGATCGGCCCGGTTTGCCAAATCTTCTAACCGCGCGATCTGATCCGCTTCGCGGGTAGGATCGGACGGGGGAAGGTCGTGTTCGGCTTTGAGTTTCCCCACAGCCTGGGTGTGTTTGAACCGCTCGCCCAGCGTGTAGACGAGGATCGCATCAAGGCGGTCGATGGACGCGCGGTGATCTGACAGGACATCAGCGGCGCGTTTTACGGCATCGGTCATTTTGGCCTCCGAAAGGTCTGTGAAGGGCGGGCACAGCCTGTGCACAGGCTGTACACAACCTGTACACCGCCGCAGCGCAGCATTTGGTTTTTGGAAGTGAGCGCGTCATGCGGCCTCCTTCGGGTGGCGGTAGACGTCGCAGGGCGCGCCGCGCCAGTCGTCATGTGTTTTCTCAAGCGACGCACCCAGACGTCTGGCCATTGCGGCCGAGCGGGTGTTCGTCGGGCGGATGTAGCTGATCACCCCGTTCAGGCCCAGATGGCGCGCGCCGTAGCTGCGGGCGGCAAGCGTGGCTTCGGTTGCGATGCCTCTGCCTTGCGCCTCGGTGGTGACGGCCCAGCCCAGTTCGGGCTCTTCCCAACCGGGCGCCATGATGAACCCGGTGCGGCCCAGATAGGCGTCACTGTCCCGCTCTGCTATGAACCATGAGCCAAACCCGTAAAGCACCCATTGGCCGAAGGTGGCGTTCATCGACATCGCACTGCCCAGATCATCACGCGGGCCGCCAACCGTGTGGCTTTGCGCGGAGGCAAAGAAAGCGGTGACCGCAGGCAGATCGTCCAGCTTGGGCGCGCGCAGGATCAGGCGGTCTGTCTCCACCGTGGGGATCAGATCAATCGAGGCGGTCATGCCAGATCCTCCGGGGCGGGATGGCGGTAGACCTCAAGGTGCAGGCCATCGCGGGTGGTGAAATCCTCTTCCCGTGTGCAGCCCATGCGTTTTGCCAGGGCCACGGACCGGGTGTTGCCGGGGCTGACGCAGCTGATGGCGGTGGTCCAGCCCAGCGTGTCATAGGCATAGCGCCGCGCGGCAAGGGAGGCTTCATAGGCCACACCGCGGCCTTCGGCGGCTTCAAAGACGGACCATGCGATTTCAGGCTCTGGCCAGTCGTCGGGGAAGAACAGGCCAACCACGCCAAGCGGCGCATCGGTTGTCTTGTCCGCGACCATCCAGCGGCCATAGCCGCGCAGATGCCAGTGGCCGATGATTTCCCCCAGTTTGTCGAAGGCCTGCGTGCGGGTGCAGGCACCGCCCACATGTTCGGCGCGGTTGCTCATCCGGAAGGCGGCGAAGGCGTCGAAATCCGACCAGTCGGGGCAGCGCAGGCGGAGGTTTTCCGTCTCCACCGTGGGGATGGTGAGGGTGGTGGTCATCCGGCCCTCCGGTGTCGGTAGACAAAGGTGTCGCTGTGGGTGTCGCCATCGGGCAGGGCGGCGTTGGGGTCCTGAACCGCGCCCAGTTTGGTGGCGAGTGCGATGGAACGGGTGTTTTGCTGATCGATATAGCTGACCAGCGTGTCATGGCCATTGGCCCAGGCCCAATCGAGGCCTGCGCGCGCGGCCTCAGCGGCGTATCCCTGACCTTCGAAGTCTTCCAGCAGCACCCAGCCCATTTCCACTTCCGGAAAATGGTGTGGTTTGTTGATGCCCAACTGTCCCATGAAAGCGCCATCGCTGCGCCGTTCGATGCCCCAGCTGCCAAAGCCCTGAAGCGACCAGCTGCCGACTTCCGACGCGATCCAGTACCACATCTGTTTGGGGCTGAAAGGGCCATCCATGAACCGCGCGCGGGCGGAACCGAAGAGCGCGTAGAGCGGCGCGAAGTCCGCCATCACATGGGGCCGCAGGGTCAGGCGGTCTGTGGTGAGCATGGGCGCTGTGGTCATGGCGTGACCGCGCGGCCGCCCTGAAGGGCGACGACATTCCGGGTGCGGGTTGTGGGGTGAGCCAATCGCGGAGAGGCTGTGTGTGGCGTTAAGGCAGCCCTTTTTGCTGAGAGGTGATTCAGCGCCAGGTCTGCGCTGAATGCACCTGTGCGAGGGTGGGGTGCGATTCCATCCGGCCTCAAGGACAAGCCAATCGAAGATTGGTCGCTGCGCGATCCTTGACCCCGGATAGAATCACGGGTTGGCGTATGGGGCCGCGGGTGCGTCATATCAGGCCCAGTTCCGCCGGTGTTGCGCCGTCCAGGACGGGGCGGGTGAAGGTGCGGTCGTAGCTGAGGATGCAGCGGGTTTTTTGCGCGTGCGCGAAGGCGGCCTGACATTCGGCGTCTTGCGCCATTTCGGTGCGGTAGGTCTCATAAGCGGTGAGCGAGGGGAAAGAGAACATCGCCCAGGCCACGTCATTTGCGCCTTCATGGGGCAGGAAATAGCCGTGATGCTGACCACCCATCCGGTTGACCAGATGGATCCAGACCTTTGCATAGGTCTCAAACGCGGCGACCTGATAGGGGTCGATGCGATATGTCAGCGTGCAGGTGATCACTTCTTCTTACCAAAGCCCGACAACCCGGAAGGCAGGCCCATGCCGCCGCCCATACCGGGCATTTTGCCGCCCATCTGGCGGGCAGCCGCTTCCAGCGCCTTGGGGTCCATACCCTGCGCCATGGCCGCCGGGTCCATCCCGCCTTTACCCATCATGCCTTTCATGGCTTGTTTGAGCATCCCGCCTTTGCCCATTTTGCCCATCTTCTTCATCATGTCGGACATTTGACGGTGCATTTTCATCAGCTTGTTCAGCTCTGACACTTCCATGCCGGCGCCTTTGGCGATGCGTTTCTTGCGGGAGGCTTGCAGGAGCGCGGGATTGGCGCGCTCTTTCTTGGTCATCGATTGGATCAGGGCGATCTGGCGCGTCAGGACTTTGTCGTCCATGCCTGCATCCTCAACCTGCTTGGCCATCTTACCCATGCCGGGCATCATCCCCATCATGCCCTGCATGCCGCCCATCTTGATCATCTGTTCCAGCTGCATCTTGAGGTCATTCATGTTGAAATGACCCTTCGCCATGCGCTTCATCATCTTTTCGGCTTGCTCAGCCTCGATGGTTTCCTGCGCTTTTTCGACCAGCGCGACAATGTCGCCCATGCCAAGGATGCGGCCCGCGACGCGCTCCGGCTCGAACGTCTCAAGCGCGTCCATCTTTTCGCCAAGGCCGACGAATTTGATCGGCTTGCCGGTGACGGCGCGCATGGACAGGGCTGCACCGCCGCGCCCGTCGCCGTCCATCCGGGTGAGGACGACGCCGGTGATGCCGATGCGTTCGTCGAAGTTTTCAGCCGTGTGCACCGCGTCCTGCCCGGTGAGGCCGTCGACCACCAGCAGGGTTTCGCGGGGGTTGGCCACGTCGCGGACGGCTTCGACCTGGGCCATCAGTTCTTCGTCAATCGAAAGGCGACCGGCCGTATCCAGCATATAGACGTCATAGCCGCCCAGACCCGCTTGGGTCTTGGCGCGTTTGGCGATGGCAACAGGGTCTTCGCCCTTGACAATCGGCAGGGTGTCGACGCCGATCTGCATCCCCAGAATGGCGAGTTGCTCCATTGCGGCCGGGCGGTTCACGTCCAGCGACGCCATCAGCACGCGCTTGCCTTCCTTTTCGGTCAGGCGTTTGGCGAGTTTCGCGGTGGTGGTGGTTTTACCGCCACCCTGAAGGCCGACCATCAGCAGCGGCGCGGGTGGGTTGTCGATCTTCAGTGAACCCGGCTCGCCCTCGCCCTTGAGCACGTCAATGAGGGCGTCGTGCACGATCTTCACGACCTGCTGGCCCGGCGTGATGGATTTGGTGACGGCTTGCCCGGTCGCCTGTTCCTGCACCGCTTTGACGAAGTCGCGGGCGACGGGGAGAGAGACATCCGCCTCCAGCAGGGCCACGCGGACCTCGCGCAGGGCGGTTTTCACATCGTCTTCGCTGAGCGCGCCTTGCTTGGTCAGGCGGTCAAAGACGCCGGAGAGGCGTTCGCTGAGGTTCTCAAACATGGGCCGGGCCCTTTCGTCGGTTCGGTTGCGGGGATGCCTCCAATGTAGGAAGCGCCGCGTGAATGCACAAATGCCAAGACCCCAACTGGACGGGGCTAAGCAGGTTTGCCCGCCCTTCGTTTCGGAAGGGGCAAAGCAGGTTTGCCCCAGTGGGCGCAACGCGCTGACTGAGGGCGATCCCGGCTGAATGCCAAAGGACCGGAAGGCTGTGCTTCCGGGAATTAGGGGCCGTTTAGGCCCTTCGCGCGGGTCTGTCAATCACGGGCGGGTCTGATTGAGCCAATCGTTGATCAGTGTCACGGCCTGCGCAGGACCCGAGCCAGAGGTATAGACCAGTGTCACCGGATGGACTTCGTCACGGCCATAGATATGCACGTTCAGCGCGGCGCGGTGGGTGGGGCTGTCGCCGCTCATGCTGGTTTGCACTGTGGCACCCGTGACGTCCTCGATGGTCCAGATCTGGCGGTAGTAGGCCAGCAGCGACCGGCGGCGCAGCTCAATCCGGTTGGCGGGACGGTCGAGGATCAGCTGGGTACGGCGCGCGAAAGCGAGGTTGAACGCGACCGCGATCAACAGACCGCCGAGGGTAAATGCGATGCCGATCAGCAGCTCGTCCGGGAGCATGAAAAGGCCCACGGCAATGAAGATCAGCGCAAAGGCGTTGATGAAGACCACCAGCCAGATCGGGTTGTTTTCAAGGATCAGCTGATCAGGGGTGTTGCGGGTGGCTTTCATGGCGTGTCCTCCGGACGGGGGCCGTGGCTGGCCAGCCACGTGTTGATCACGGTGGCGGCGCGGCGCGGCCCGTCGCCTGCGAAGCTGCGCTGGGTGACGGGCCAGGGCGGGCGGTCTTCGAACATCAGGAGCACCCGTTTCATGGCGTAAGGGCTTTGGGGGTCGGTTTCTTCCTCCGCTCCTAGCAGCATCGCCAGAGGTGCGCTGCGCACTCTGCGGCGGGTCAGCGGGCCATTGTGGACATGCACGATGCCGAGCGTGGCGTCGAGGATCAGCGTCACCCGGCGGGTCGTGACGGCGCAGATCGCAAAAGCGGGCAGAGCAGCCATCAGCAGCACGGCGGCGCCTTCCAGAACAGCGCCCGACACCAACCGATCCACCCCGGCGTAGAGCAGCGCAGCCCCCGCGATCCCGATCAGGACACCGGGATACCATTGCAGATAGGTCAGGCGCAGCCGCTCCGGGCTGCGCTCACTCACATTCATCTTGCCGAAATCACTGCGCATCCCGGCAGTATGCTTCGCCCTTTTTGAGGGCTCAAGCCGCCTCTTGCCGCGCAGGCAGGGCCGCAATCGCGGCATGGGCGCGGGCAAGGGTGCCATCGGCGTCCCTGGCCAGCGCATCGGCGGCAACCAGCGTGACATCGGTGATGCCCACAAAGCCCAGCACATGGCGCAGATAGCCACTGGCGAAGTCAATGTCGGACCCGGCTGCCGTGCCACCGGAGGCCATCGCGATGATCGCGCGCTTGCCTTTGAGCAACCCTTCGGGGCCGTCTTGCGTATAGCGGAACGTCACACCGACGCGGGCGACCAGATCAATCCACGCTTTCAGCGACGCAGGCACGGAGAAGTTGTAGACCGGCAGCCCAATCACCAGCGTATCGGCCTGCATGATCTCTTCCACCAACGTATCCGAAAGGGTCAGTTCCGCCCGCTGGGCTTCGGTGCGGTCAGCCTCGGGCGTGGCGCGGGCTGTGACCCAGTCTTCGGTGATCTGCGGCAGGGGCGTCTGGGCCAGATCACGGGTGGTGATCTCCGACGGGGCCAGCATCGCGATGATGCGATCGGTCAGATCACGTGTCACGGACCCTTGGGTGGCAACGGAGCTGTCAATGCGAAGAAGTTTCATGGCGTGTCCTTTCCTAATGTCTGCCCTTGATATTGACCCTTGCATTTATGAACGCAACGGCGACAATAGCGCAGCTTATGTTGAAAATTGCACAGGTGCCCAAATGGAAAACTGGGATGAAATTCGAACCGCCTATCAGGTTGCCCGCAATGGCACCGTCAGCGGTGCGGCAGAGGTGCTGGGCGTGCATCATGCCACGGTGATCCGCCATATCGATGCGCTGGAAGGGCAGTTGGGCGTCAAGCTGTTCCAGCGCCATGCGCGCGGCTACACGCCGACCGAAGCCGGTCAGGACCTGTTGCGGGTGGCGCAAACCACGGATGACCAGTTCAGCCAGCTGGCCGGGCGCATCAAGGGGCGCGGCGCGGATGTGTCGGGAGAGCTGGTGGTGACCTCGCTTGCGTCGATGTCGCGGATGATGGTGCCGCTGCTGACCGCGTTTCAAGACGCTTACCCGGACGTGATCCTGCGGTATCTGACCGGGGACCGCCTGTTCCGGCTGGAATACGGGGAGGCACATGTGGCGATCCGCGCAGGCACCGCACCCGATCAGCCCGACAATGTTGTCCAACCGCTGGCGGATATGTCGATGGCCCCCTACGCCAGCCGCAGCTACGTTGAGAAGTTCGGGATGCCCGAAGGGCCGGAAGATTACGCCAAACACCGCTTTATCGGGGCCGATGACAGCAACAGCCGCGCGCCGCAGTATATCTGGCTGCGTGAGAACGTGCCGCTGGAGGCGGTCACATTCCGCTGCACCGAAAGCCATGTGGCGGATGCGGCCCTGCTGTCGGGGGCGGGCATCGGCTTCATGGGCGTGGCGCTGGCCGAAAGCCATCCCGACCTTGTCCAGATCCACCTGCCGCGCCCCGAATGGGTGGGCCAGCTGTGGCTGGTGACCCATGTCGATCTGCACCGCACCAGCAAGGTGCAGGCGCTGCTGGGGTTCATCAAGGACCACCTGCGCGGGCAAGCTGTATGAGCCCTGCGGCACGCGGACATCTGGCGATGCTGGCGTTTTCGGCGCTGGTGGCGGGGTCGTTTTCGCTGGGTTCGCGGTCTGCCAATGACATTGATCCGGCGGCGTTCACGGCTGTGCGGTTCGTGCTGGCCTCTGTGCTGCTGGGGCTGCTGGTCTGGCAACGGGGTGGTGCGCCCAAGGGCAGCTTTGCCGCGCCCTGGCGGTTCGCGGTCCTGGGGGGGCTGTTCGGCGTCTACTTTGTGCTGATGTTCGAGGGGCTGAAGACCGCGCCACCGGTGTCGGCGGCGGCGGTGTTCACGCTGGTGCCACTGATGTCCGCGCTCTTTGGCTGGATGCTGCTGCGGCAGATCCTGACCGCACGCATGGCCACAGCGCTGGGCATTGGCGGGATCGGCGCGCTTTGGGTAATCTTCCGCGCGGATTTCGCGGCTTTTGCGGCCTTTGATGTGGGGCAGGGGGAGATGATCTATTTCGTCGGCTGCATTGCGCATGCCATCTACACGCCGATGGTCGCCCGGTTGAACCGGGGGGAGACGGCGGTGATCCTGTCCTTTGGCACCACGGTCGCGGGGGGCATCCTGCTGACGCTCTACGCCTGGCCTGTGCTGATGGCGGTCGAGTGGGCCACGTTGCCTGCCCGCGTCTGGGTGACGCTGTTCTACACCTGCGTCTTTGCCACGGCGATCACGGTGGTGCTGGTGCAATACGCCACGATGCGCCTGCCGTCGGCCAAGGTCATGGCTTACACCTACCTCACGCCCTCATGGGTGATCGTGTGGGAGATCATGCTGGGCGGCGGCGCGCCGGTGGCGCTGGTGCTGGTGGGGGTGGCCCTGACGGTTGCCGCGCTCTTGATGCTGCTGCGCGATGACAGCCCGGCGGTCAGGGTTTCGCCGGGGGATCCGGCAGTTCCGCCGCCAGAAACCGCTCAAACGCGTCCAGATTGACGGGTTCGAACTGGCCAAACCCCTGCATCCAGATGGAGGCATCGCGCATCGCGTCGGGTTCCAGCTTGCACCATTTCACCCGCCCGCGTTTCTCCTGAGAGATCAGGCCAGCGGTCGTGAGAACGCCAAGGTGTTTGGAGATCGCCGCCAATGACATGTCAAACGGATCGGCCACGTCCGTGACGGCCATATCATCCTCCAACAGCATCGCAAGGATCGCACGGCGGGTGGGATCGGCAAGGGCGGCAAAGACCTGATCAATCGGGGCAGTCATGGCCCTGTCATACCGCGCGCGCCGTGCAAGGGAAAGCCGCCTCAACCGCGCGGGTGATGGGTGGTTTGCGACGGATGCTGGTGGGTGTGGCGGGCCATGTCGGCCTCCGTGAGGCCGATGTCACGGGCGTGATGCGCGTTCAGATCGCGGATGTGGGGGTGGCGCAGGTGGGCGCGCCAGCGGTTCCAGCCCGCCAGAAGGCGTTTGATATATGTCATTTCGGCACATCTTTCCCGGCCACGCACATGCGTGTTCGCCTCTGCAAAGGTCATTGGTCTATGTCCAGTATGATTGGGTTATTGTGCCCTTCTTATCGCTGAAGCGCCTGCCGGTGACAAAGACAATTGCTTGACAGGACATGTGCCCAAAACGCACAGATAGGCGATGTCCTTACCCTTGCCCCCTCTGAACGCCCTGCGCGCCTTTGAAGCCGCCGGCCGACATGAGAGCTTCAGCCGTGCCGCGGAAGAGCTGAACGTCAGCCATTCCTCCATCAGCCGCCATGTACGCGGGCTGGAGGACCGTCTGGGCGTACAGCTGTTTCGCGTGATGTCGCGGGGGCTGGTGCTGACCCGTGAGGGGGCGGCTTATCTGGCGGAAATCTCCCCGGCGCTGGAGGCGATTGCGCAGGCGACCGAAGACATGGCCGAGATCCCCGAAGGGGTTGTCTGGATCAATGCCGAACCGCTCTTTGCGGCGAAGTGGCTGATCCCGAGACTGGCGGCGTTTCACGCGCTGCATCCCGAAGTGGAGGTGCGGGTTGAGGCGTCAAAACGGCTGGCGGATGTGCAGCGGTACGAAACCGATCTGGCGCTGCGGTTTGTGCATCCGGGGGGCAAGTACCCCCTGTCCGAACTGATCAGCGACGCGCCGCTCTACCCCTTTGCAGCACCTTCGCTGGTGTCCGGCGCGTTGGCGCACCCGGCGGAGGTTCTGACCTACCCGCTGCTGCGCGACCGGGGCAGTGACACATGGACCCGCTGGTGCAAGGTGGCTGGCCTGCCGGAGGACGCCGCGCCGCAGTTCAACTGGTACATGCGCTCGCCCATGGCCTATGAGGCTGCGCTGACCGGGCAGGCGATCATCCTGATCTCGGCCGAGGTGGTGGACCATGACGCCAAAGCGGGCCGGCTGGTGCAGGTGTCCGACGTCGGGTTTCAGTCGGGCGGCTTCTATCTGGTGCGCTCCGAAGGGGCGATGCGGCGCAAGGCGGTGCGGGTGTTTCGGGACTGGCTGCTGTTGGAAAGCGCGCCGTGGCGCAGTGCGGGATGAGGTAAGATCAACCATTTGGTTGAATAACGAATATAGGGGATTTGGCGCCGCATCGCGGCAATCCGCCTCACGCTGCGCTCAATTAAATATATGTAAAACAGATATTTAAGGCAAATTTGCCCCGCGTTGACTCCCATCCCCCTGAGCGGTATCCCCTCCCCGAGCATCCAAGTGGGGAAAGCGGCGTGACCGACCCGGACCAACAGCGGCAGTTAGAGCAGCTTGAGGCCAAAATCGACGCTGCGAAACGGCGCACAGAGCCGACACCCCGCGCGGATGAGCATTATTCGCAAGCGCAGCTTGCTTGGCGGATGGTGATCGAACTTGTGGCCGGTCTTGGGATCGGTTTCGGCATGGGATACGGGCTGGACTGGCTGTTTGGCACACTTCCCCTCTTCATGGTGGTGTTCACCATGCTGGGCCTGGCTGCCGGGGTTAAGACGATGATGAACTCTGCGCGCGAAGTGCAGAAAAAGATTGAGGCGGATACCGCCGACGACGACACGCCGCACAGCGGCAAGGATGAGGGAGCCTGAGAATGGCGGACGCAAAAGGCGAAGAAGGCGGTCTGGTTTTCCACCCGATGGACCAGTTTGAGATTAAGTCCTTCTTTACAGATGGCGCAGTTGGCATGTTCACCGTGACCAATGCGACGGTCTGGATGGCATTTGCTGTCCTTGCCACCTTTGCTCTGTTGGTCTTGGGCAGCTCCAAGCGCGCGATTGTCCCGTCGCGGATGCAATCCGTCGCCGAACTCGCCTACGGCTTCGTGCACAAAATGGTCGAAGACATCTGCGGCAAGGAGGGGCTGAAATACTTCCCCTACATCATGACGCTGTTCATGTTCATTGTCTGCGCCAACTTCCTGGGCCTGATCCCGACCGCCTTTACGCCCACGTCCCATTTCGCGGTGACTGTTGTGCTGGCGATGGCGGTCTTCCTGACGGTGACCATCCTTGGCTTCGTCAAGAACGGCGCGGGGTTCCTGAGCCTGTTCTGGGTGGCGTCCGCCCCACTGGCACTGCGCCCCATTCTGGCGATCATCGAACTGATCTCGTACTTCGTGCGGCCCGTGAGCCACTCCATTCGTCTGGCGGGCAACGTCATGGCGGGCCACGCGGTGATCAAGGTTTTCGCGGGCTTCGCGGCCATCACCGCCGTCAGCCCCATCGCGATCCTCGGGATCACGGCGATGTACGGTCTGGAGGTCCTTGTGTCCTTCATCCAGGCTTACGTTTTCACCATTCTGACGTGTGTCTATCTGAAAGACGCGCTTCACCCGCATCACTAACGAACGGTGGGTTTCACCCACCCTACGAAACTTCCAACGCATAGGAGAATATCATGGAAGGCGAACTCGCACACATCGGCGCAGGTCTGGCAGCAATCGGTTCCGGGGCAGCAGCCATCGGGGTTGGCAACGTGGCCGGCAACTATCTGGCAGGCGCACTGCGCAACCCCTCTGCCGCCGCTTCCCAAACAGCAACACTCTTCATCGGCATCGCCTTTGCCGAGGCTCTGGGCATCTTCGCCTTCCTCGTCGCGCTGCTGCTGATGTTCGCTGTCTAAGACCTTTAGAGACTGACATCCCTATGCACGGGCAGATGCGCGCAGGCCGCGTATCTGCCCCGCACCGGGTCCAAGTTCCCTAAGGAGACGCCAAGATGGCAACTGAAACACATTCCGCAGCCGCTGACGCAGCCCCCGGCATGCCGCAGCTGGATTTCTCCACCTGGGGAAACCAGATCTTCTGGCTGGTGCTGGCGCTGATTGCGACCTACCTGATCCTGTCCCGCGTGGCGCTGCCGCGTATTGGTGCGGTTCTGGCCGAACGTCAGGGCACGATCACCAATGACATTGCCGCGGCTGAAGATTTGAAAGCCAAGGCTGTCGACGCTGAAGAGGCCTATAACAAGGCGCTCGTGGATGCCCGTGCCGAAGCACAGCGCATCGTGGCGGAGACCAAAGCAGAAATTCAGGCGGACCTTGATACCGCCATTGCCAAGGCCGATGGAGAGATCGCCGCGAAAGCCGCCGAATCCCAGAAAGCCATCGAAGAGATCCGCGCCGGTGCCATGGACAGCGTCAAGGTTGTCGCCAAGGACACCGCCAAGGAAATCATCGCTGCAATGGGTGGCAAGGCTGACGCCAAAACCGTGACCGCCGCCGTCACCGCACGGATGAAAGGGTAAGACATGCTGAATGCCATGCGTACAAGCGCCACTGCCCTGATGATCACGGTTGTTGCCTCCCCCGCTTTTGCGGCCGGGGACAAGCCGTTCTTCTCGCTCAAGAACACCGACTTCGTGGTGCTTCTGGCGTTCCTGCTGTTCATTGCGGTGTTGTTCTATTTCAAGGTGCCCAGCCTGCTGGGTGGGATGCTGGACAAACGTGCCGAAGGCATCAGCTCGGAGCTTTCCGAAGCCCGCGCCCTGCGCGAGGAAGCGCAGACCCTGCTGGCCAGCTATGAGCGCAAGCAGAAGGAAGTGCAGGACCAGGCGGACCGGATCGTGTCCGCCGCCAAGGAAGAGGCCCGTCTTGCAGCAGAACAAGCCCGCGTCGATCTGGGCAAATCTCTGGAGCGCCGGATGGCCGCTGCTGAAGATCAGATCGCCTCTGCACAAAGTGCTGCTGTGAAGGCGGTGCGGGATCAGGCGGTAACGGTTGCCGTCGCTGCGGCGCGCGATGTGATTGCGAAACAGATGACCGCTGCGGATGGCAATGCGCTGATTGACGATGCCATCAAGCAGGTTGATGCGAAGCTGCACTGAAGCGGTTTCGGTTGAGAGATTAGGAAGGCCCCGGTTTTGCCGGGGCTTTTTTGTTGGGGTGGGTTCGTTATTGCACACTGCGCGCTGGGCGGCGGACGCGAGCGGCCTTGATTTCGGGCGGGGATGAAATGACCGCTATGAGTCCAAAGTCACAGGTTTGTCACGAACGCTAAGCCGAGTTCTTGGACTCATACGAAACTCTTAGGTCTTCATAGCCATCAGTCTTCAGATTGGTGCGAATGCGGGCATCCAACATAGGAATAGTTACATCTGCTGACCCTATTATTGCCTGTTCTCGCCTGTGGCATCGAAGAGCCAATGCGTGTATTTCTTGGTAGAATGACCACGCCACTAGTTTGATTAAGTCATTGTTTTGAAATTTAACTTCAACGGCAAGCTCCGCTTCGTCGTTGGCTTTGACGAGTTCAGAGAACCGACCGGAATTCTCACTAAAAATGACCGCATCAGTGATGTCTATTTGATTTGGCCAGAGACTTTGAATGGTTTGGTGGAGTGCTTCAATTTTCATATCTCTATGTTAACAAACGCCTTCGTCCATGTAGATGGTTAATCAAGTTCCAAGACCCGCAAAGTCCCGCAAAGCCGACACAAACCCTCACCCCCCCACCTCATGCGCCAGCCGCAACCGCGCCACTTCCTCATTCCGCTCCGCTTTCTGCTGGTCCATCAAACACGCGCCCACATAATCCAGATGCGCCTCCACCGCCGCCCGCGCGCCCGCCTCATCGCGCGCCTGTAACGCCGCGTTGATCGCCCGGTGCTGCTCCAGCAAAGCCGCCCGGCTGGTGCGTTGCTTGAACATCACCTGCCGGTTGTAAAACACACCTTCGCGCAGCAGCTCATACATCGACCGCATCATATGCAGCATCACCACGTTATGACTGGCCTCGATGATCGCCATGTGGAACTGCGCATCGAGCTGCGCTTCTTCCTCGGCGTTGCGTTTGGTGTGGACCGCTTCCATCTTCTCCAGAATTGCCGCAATCACCGCCAGATCCGTGTCGGAGGCCAGCTTCGCGGCCCGCGCCGCTGCCAGCCCCTCCATATCCCGGCGGAAGGACAGGTAATCGAACACCGCCTCGTCATGCCGCGCAAAGAGCGCCACCAAAGCGGGCGAAAACGCCCCGCCCAGCACATCCGCAACATAGACCCCGGCACCGGCCCGCGCGGTCAGCAACCCGGTCTCCTGCAAGTGGGAGATCGCATCGCGCAACGATGGGCGCGACACCGCCAGTCGTTCGGCCAGCTCCCGCTCTGCCGGCAGGCGTTCACCGGGGCGCAGGATGCCGCGCAGGATCAATTGTTCGATCTGGCGGATCACCGCGTGAGAGAGCTTTTCAGGGGTCACAGGCTGGAAGGGCATCAGGGTTTTCCTTGGATTGGTCAGATTATATGACCGCAGAGGCGATGCGGTAAAGCCCCGCAAGGTTTTTCACAGATCGTAAGGTTTTGTTAACCCTGATCGCCCCATGATCTCTCATGCTCCGATGCATCTTCTCTCTTCTGCTTTTGACTGTCCTAACCGCCTGCAATACCCCCAGCCCCGCATTTCGGGGCCTCCCTCCCACGCGTGTGACCGTCGACGGGTCAACCTTCGATGTGCGCGTGCGGGAGGATCGGGCGGAGGCGATCCGCATCAACCCCGAATACGCCCCCCGTTTCGGGCCCATCCGGACCCGTGCCGCTGCCGCCATGGCGCAGGTCAGCGGATGTGACGTCAAAGCGGTGGGGGGCGATCAGGCGCTTGCGGTGGGCATTCTGGACTGCGATTGACCCTGCACCTGACCCCGCGCCGGCGAAAATCCGCAATATGTTGTGGATAAAACCACCCTGACCCCTCCTGATTGTGCCGCCCGGTTGACTTGCCCCCTGTTGAGGCGTCATTTTCACCAGATAATCCGGAATCAACCGGACCCCTATCAGGAACCCCCGCACGTTGCGTTTTTCCAAACTCAGGCTGACCGGCTTCAAAAGCTTTGTGGACCCCACCGATCTGATCATCGCCGATGGTCTGACCGGCGTCGTGGGGCCAAACGGCTGCGGCAAGTCGAACCTGCTGGAAGCGCTGCGCTGGGTCATGGGGGAGAACCGCCCCACGGCGATGCGCGGCGGCGGGATGGAGGATGTGATCTTTGCCGGGGCCGCCACCCGGCCCGCGCGCAACTTCGCCGAAGTGGCCCTGCACATCGACAACAGTGACCGTCTTGCGCCTGCGGGGTTCAACGACAACGATCAACTCGACGTCGTGCGCCGCATCACCCGCGACGTGGGCAGCGCCTACAAAGCGGCAGGCAAGGACGTGCGGGCGCGAGATGTGCAGATGCTCTTTGCCGACGCCTCCACCGGGGCGCACAGCCCCGCATTGGTCCGGCAGGGCCAGATCGCCGAACTGATCAACGCCAAACCCAAGAACCGCCGCCGTATTCTGGAAGAAGCGGCCGGCATCTCCGGCCTCTACCAACGCCGCCATGAAGCCGAGCTGAAACTCAACGCCGCCGAAGCGAACCTGCTGCGCGTGGACGACGTGATTGAACAGCTTGCAACGCAACTGGCGCAACTCGCCCGCCAGGCGCGTCAGGCGGCGCGTTACCGCGAAATCGGCGATCAGCTGCGCCGCACCGAAGGCATGCTGCTCTACCGCCGCTGGCGCGAAGCCGATGACGCCCGCGCCACCGCCGATGAGGCCCTGCGCAGCCACACGACCCTTGCCGCACAGGCCGAAGCACAGGTGCAACAGGCCGCCAAACTGCGCGCTCAAGCCGAAGAGGCGCTGCCGCCCCTGCGCGAAGAAGAAGCCATCGCGGCGGCCATCCTGCAACGCCTCGCCGTGCAGCGCGACACGCTGGCCGATGAAGAGGCCCGCGCCGCCGCGACCATCGACACGCTGACACACCGCATCGACCAGCTGACCCGCGACATCGACCGCGAAGGCGGCCTGAACCGCGACGCAGGCGACACCATCGAACGGCTGGAATGGGAAGCGACCGAACTGGCCAAAGCCAGCGAAGGCCATGCAGACGCACTGGAAGCCGCCAATGAAGCCGCACGGGAGGCGGCATCGGTGTTGCAAGAACGCGAAGGCGATCTTGCCACCCAGACCGAAGATGCCGCCCGGTTGGTTGCGAAACACGGCTCCGCCGAACGGCTGCTGCAAGACAGCCAGAAGACCCAGGCCAAATCCGAAGCGGAAGCGGACAAGGCGCGGCAGGCTGTGGCCGATGCGCAAGCCGCCCTCGCCAAAGCAGGCGAGGATTACGACACCGCGCGCACAGCTGAGCAAACCGCAACCCGCGCTGCCGCTGCCGCGGACGCCGCCCTGATCGCCGCCGAAGACGCCCGCGCGGACACCCAGGCGAAAGAGGCGGACGCGCGCGGCGAACGATCAGAAGCCGAAGGCGAAATGAACGCCCTGCGCGCAGAAGCCGCCGCCCTTGCCAAACTGGTGGAACGGGACACCGCCGAAGGGGGGCAGATCCTCGATCGGTTGCAGGTCGAACACGGGTTCGAAAAGGCGCTGGGCGCCGCCCTTGCCGATGATCTGCGGGCCCCCGAAGTGGATGCCGATGGCCCCTCCGGCTGGGCCGTCCTGCCCGGTTATGACAGCGCGCAGCATTTGCCCGCGGGCGTCACCCCGCTCAGCCAGCATGTATCGGTGCCGGATGTCCTCACCCGCCGCATGGGCCAGATCGGACTGGTGGATACGGACGAAGGGGCGGCGCTGCAACCCTTTCTCAAACCCGGCCAGCGGCTGGTGTCTACCGAAGGGGACCTGTGGCGCTGGGACGGGTTCCGGGCCTGGGCCGAGGACGCGCCCTCGGCGGCCGCCTTGCGTCTGCAACAGCTCAACCGGCTTGAAGTGCTCAAACAATCGCTGGAGCAGGCCAGCCAGCGGGCCGAAGGCGCGCGCGCGGCCCATGACAGCCTGACCGCCGATCTTGCCGCGCGCACCGAAGCGGACCGCGCCGCCCGTACCGCCCGTCGCGCAGCGGATGCTGCCGTTGCGGATGCCGGCCGCGCGCTCAGCCGCGCCGAAGCGGACCGCAACCTGTCACAGGGCCGTCTGGAAAGTCTGGGCCTTGCCGTGACCCGCCATGAGGAAGAAGCCATGGCCGCCCGTGGCCGCCTGCTGGAAGCGGAACGGGCGCTGGCCGAATTGGGGGATCCGTCGGAGGCCCGCGCCGCCGTCGAAGACCTGCGCATGACTGTGGAGGCAGCGCGGATCACCATGATGTCCCGCCGCTCCGCCCATGACGAGTTGCGCCGCGAAGGCGAAGCCCGCACCAGGCGCGCGCAGGAAGTCACCAAGGAGATCAGCGGCTGGAAACACCGCCTTGAAACGGCAGAGAAACGCAGCGCCGAACTGGTCAGCCGGAAAGAGGACTCCGAAGCGGAGCTGATCAAGGCCCAAGCCGTCCCCGATGAGATCGCCGCCAACCGCGAGGCGCTGTCAGAGCAGATCCACACCGCAGAAGCCCGCAAGGCAGACGCCGCCGATGCACTCTCCACGGCCGAGGCAGCCCTGCGCGACGCCACACAGGCCGAGCGCGAAGCCGAACGCACAGCCTCCGAGGCCCGCGAAGCCCGCGCCGCCTCCGAAGCCCGCTCGGAAGCCGCCCGCGACAGCGTCGCCATCGCCGCCGAACGCATCGCAGAGGAATCGCAGCAGACGCCGAACCAACTGCTCACCTCCTTGGGGGTGGTGCCCGATCAAATGCCCGGTGCCGATGCGCTGGAGGGCGACGTGAATCGCCTCAAACGCCAGCGTGACGCGCTGGGCGCGGTGAACCTGCGCGCAGAGGAAGACGCCGCCGAAGTGCAGACCGAATATGACACGCTCACCACCGAAAAGGCCGATCTGGAAGAAGCAATCGCCACGCTCCGCTCCGGTATCGCCAGCCTCAACCGGGAGGGGCGCGAACGGCTGCTGACCGCCTTTGAGCAGGTCAATTCCAACTTCTCCCTCCTGTTCCGCCATCTCTTCGGCGGGGGTGAGGCGAATTTGGTCATGGTCGAATCTGATGACCCGCTGGAAGCTGGTCTTGAGATCATGTGCCAACCGCCGGGCAAGAAACTCAGCACCCTCAGCCTGCTGTCAGGCGGGGAGCAGACGCTGACCGCCATGGCGCTGATCTTTGCCGTGTTCCTCGCCAATCCCGCACCGATCTGTGTGCTGGACGAAGTTGACGCGCCGCTGGATGACGCCAATGTGACGCGGTTCTGCGACCTGCTGGATGAGATGTGCCGCCAGACCGACACACGGTTCCTGATCATCACCCACCATGCGGTGACCATGGCGCGGATGGACCGCCTGTTTGGCGTGACCATGGCCGAACAGGGCGTGAGCCAACTGGTCTCCGTTGATCTGAAGAAAGCTGAAACGATGGTGGCCTGACGGCGTGCCGCACGCAGAGGTGATCGCAAGGGGCTGGATCGCGCGCAGCACAGCACGTAGCCTGCACCTCATGCGCGCCCTGTTTGCTTTCCTCCTCTTCACCACCCCCGCCCATGCGGAGACTTTCACGCTTCTCAGCGGCGATGAGGCGCTCGAACGGGCGGAGGTTATCGCCATGACCGCCAACAACGACGTGGCGTTCTTCGAGGGGGGCGTTTCCCGATACTCAGTCGGCGGGGCCTACAGCTACACCTATGCCAACGATGGCGGCACGGCCTATGGCCGCTTCAATGTGGCCCCCGATGGCCTGATCTGCATCGCGTTCCGCAACGGCCGCAGCCGCTGCGACCGGTTTGTGCGCAGCCACGGGCGGCTGGTGATGATCACCGAAAACGGCGACCGCTTCCCGGTCCGCCCCTGAGACGGGAAGCTCACCCCTTCTCCCCATGATGCCTGCCCGGTCTGCGACAAAAACAAGGGCCCGCCACCCTACCACCGCCCTGGCCCCTCTTTTTGGCCAAAAATATCCCTGCGCAACAGACTGAACAGGCGCCGCGCTAGAGTTTGGACAGCAACGCAGGCGTCGGCCAGCCATCCACCGGCATCCCCAGCCGCGCCTGTTCGGCCCGTACCGCAGCCCGTGTGCCCGCGCCCAGAATGCCATCAATGCCGCCCACGTCATGCCCCAGGGCCTGCAACCGCGTCTGCAACCGCTTCATCTGCGCGCCATCCAGACCCGGCTCGGGAGAACCTGCATCAAACACCTCCGCCCCGTTCAGACGGGTCGCGAAATAGGCGGCGGTCATCACATAGGTAAAGCTCTGGTTCCAATCGAAATAGACCTGAAAATTCGGATAGGCGAGGAAGGCCGGCCCGCGCCGTCCCTGCGGCAGCAGGATCGACGCTGACAGCCCCTCCCGCAACGCGCCATTGCGTGGCTGCACGCCCATCGCCTGCCAATCGGCCACGGGTTTCACCACCTGCAACCCGGTCTGCGACCAGTCGAAATCACCGGGCAAGGCCACCTCCGAAATCCACGGCTCGCCCGCGCGCCATCCCAGCGATTGCAACATCTTGGCCCCCGACATCAGCGCATCCGGGGCGGAGGTTTTCAGCGACACGTCCCCGTCGCCATCGCCGTCCACACCATTCTCCAGAATGTCGCGCGGCAGCATCTGCACCATGCCGATCTCACCCGCCCATGCGCCTGTGGTGCGGCGGGGATCAAACCCGCCGCGCGCATACAATTCCATCGCGGCAAAAACCTGCGGGCGGAAGAGCTCTGGCCGGCGGCAATCATGGGCCAGCGTCACCAGCGCATTGGCGGTGTTGAAATCCCCCTGAAAGGTGCCGTAGTCCGTTTCAAACGCCCAGAAGGCCAGCAGCACGCCCCGGTCCACGCCGTATGTCGCCTCGATCCGGTCAAACACCGCATCATAGCGGTCGCCATTGGCCCGCCCCCGGTTGATCCTGTCGTTGGAAATCAGACGCCGTGCGAAATCCACAAAAGGGATCTGAAACACGCCTTGCTTGCGGTCCGCGTTGAGCACGGCAGGGTCTTGCCGAATGCCTTTGAGGAATTGATCCGCCGTTTCCGGCGCAATACCATGGCTGGCGACGGCCTCCGCCTTCAAGCCGCCGATGACCTCGGAAAACGATCCGCCGCATTGGGCCAGGGCAGGCAGGGCCAAAGCAGGCATGAGCAGGGTGCAAAACGGCAAAGCCAACAGAAAACGTCGCATGGAATTCCTTCACATCATCACAAGGCCCAGCACCAGCGCCAGCCCGACCATCAGCCCCCACGCCCGCCACAGGCAAGCGATGGCCGCATCAATATCCACCGGCCCCAAGGCCCGTTTGCCATCCGCATTCACCCAAGCGAACGGCTGCATCACCCCATCATAGGCGCGCGGCCCGGCAAGAGCCACTGCGATGGCCCGCGCCATCGCCGCCTCCGGCCAGCCGGCATTGGGAGAGCGGTGTTGCCCCGCATCCGCGCGGATCGCCGCCCACGCACGCAGCTGCCGCGCAGGCAGGGCGATCAGCGCCGCCGTCAGCCGTGCGGGGATCCAGTTCATGACATCATCCATCCGCGCGGCGGCCCAACCAAAGGCCGCATGGCGCGGGGTGCGGTAGCCGATCATGCTGTCGGCCGTGTTCACCACCTTGTAGATCAGGATCCCCGGCAGCCCGCCGATCAGAAACCACAAGGCAGGCGCGATCACCCCGTCGCTGAGGTTCTCTGCCGCGCTTTCAATCGCGGAGCGGGCGACGGCAGGTTCCTCCATCGCGGCGGTATCGCGGCTGACGATCATCGCCACATCGCGGCGGCCCTGTTGCAGCGACATCCGCAAGCCACGGGCCACGGCGGCGACATGATCGACCAGTGACCGTTGGGCCAGCAGCACAGCAGCGGCCAGGATTTCCACCACCGGGCCAAACAGCGCCAGCACCGCGCCAACCCCGCCAGCACCGGCCATGACACCCAGCAAAACGAAAACGCCCTTCATCCGCCGGCCCTCGCCTGTGTTGAACCGCGCATCCGCCCAGCCGATCATCCGGCCCATCACCACCGCCGGATGGGGCGCGCGGGACCAGAGCCACCGGGGCTCTCCCATCACCGCATCCAGCAGCAGGGCGCAGACAAGGATCAATGCGCTGTTCATGCCAGGGCGCGGGTGAGCCTGTCCCACCCGTCAGGCCCCGGCAGGCCCAACCGCAGCCAGCGGGCATTGTAGGGAAAGACCCGGCTCCAGATGTGATGCCGGGCAAGGCGGTCCTGCCACGCCGATGCCTCAGCCACATCATAAAGCCGGAACAGCGTGGTGCCCCCAACGCCTGCCGCGCCCGCGCGTTGCATCATGTCATCAAGGCGCGCGCTGTCTTCTGCCAGCCGGGTGCGTGTCTGCGCGGCCCAGGTTGGATCCTCCAGTGCGGAGCGCCCGATCTCCACCGCGGGTCCGGCCACCGCCCAGGGGCCCAGCATCGCGTCCATTGCTGCCACCAACGCAGGATCACCGATCACAAACCCCAACCGCACCCCGGCCAGCCCCCAGAATTTGCCAAAGCTCTTCAGGACCAGCGTGCCGGGATGCGTTGCCGCTTCGATCAGGCTCTGCTCCGGAACGATGTCGCAAAAGCTCTCATCTATGATGCGGAGCGTGCCGTTCAGATCATCCACTTGCCACAGGCGGCCATCGGGATTGTTGGGGTGCACAAGCACGCTGGAATCCGCGCTCTGCGCATCCTCCAGAACCTGCCAGCCTGCTTGCGCAAAACTGGCCGCATGTTCGTTGTAGGTGGGGGCGGGGATATGGACGCGCCCCTTGGGCACCAGCGCCGGAATCCGCGCAATCGCGGCGGATGCGCCGGGCACCGGCAAAACCGCGCAGCCTGCCGGCACGCTCCAGAACTGCCGTGCCGCCGCGATCAAAGCGTCCCGCGCGCCCCGGTCAGGCAAGGCCGTCCAGGCGTCAGGTGACAGCGCAGGCAACGGGTAAGGCACCGGGTTGATCCCGGTCGACAGATCCAGCCAATCGCCGCGTGCGCCGCCATAAAGCGCCGCCGCCCCGTCCAGCCCGCCGCCGTGATCTCTCGTGTTGTGCTGGCTCACCCATCTCTCCCGGATTGCTGGTGTTTTTACCACCGCGCTGATCCAAAGCGGAAATCTGCCTCCTGTGCAAGGAACGAGGTTGAGTAAGAAATTATTTTGAGTGTAAAGTTTCGCGCAGCGGGTCAGGATGACGTATGGTCAACATCGATCTTTGCGCAAAACAGAACCGCTTCGGATATTTCGATGAACGTGTTGATTGTAGAAAGCCGGAGCGAGCTTGGCACGCTTTGGAAAACCCACTTGCAGCGGCAAGGTATGGACGTCACGCTTGTGGGCGACCAGGAGGGTGCGATCAACCATCTGACGACCCAACCCACCGACATCATTGTTCTTGATCTGGTGCTGGAAGACGGCGCCGCCCTTGCCGTTGCGGATTACGCCAACTACCGCGTGCCGGAGGCGCGCGTGGTGTTTGTCACCAACACCACGTTCTTTTCGGATGGGTCAATCTTTGCCCATTCCGCCAATGCCCGTGCCTTCTTGCCCAGTGACACTTCACCCGAAGATCTTGCCGCGATGATCGAGCATTACGCCGCCGAGGCGAGCTGACGTCACCCCCGCCCATGTGGCGCATCGAAGTCGAGCACCGGGTTGGTCGGGATGATCCGGTGCGGATTGATGCTGTCGTGGCTGTAGTGGTAGTGCCGCACGATGTGGTCAAAATTCACTGTCTCCGCCACCCCCGGCACCTGATTGAGTTCCCGCGTGTAGGCCCAAAGGTTGGGATAATCGATGATCCGCTTGCGGTTGCATTTGAAATGCAGGTGATAGACCGGATCAAACCGCACCAGCGTCGGGAACAGCCGCCAGTCGGCTTCGGTCAGGGCATCCCCCATCAGGTAGCGATTCTGCGACAGGCGGTCTTCGAGCCAGTCGAGCGTGTCAAAGAGCGGGCCAATCGCGTCGTCATAGGCTTCCTGTGTGGTGGCAAAGCCGCAGCGATAGACGCCGTTGTTGAAGGTGTCATAGATCCGGTCGTTCACCGGCTCGATTGCCGCCCGCAGGTCTTCGGGCCAATAGTCGTCCGTGTTCCCGGTCACCCCGTTGAAGGCGCCGTTGAACATGCGGATAATCTCGGAGCTTTCGTTGGAGACGATGGTGCCCTCTGCCGTATCCCACAGGATCGGCACGGTCACGCGGCCCGAAAAGGTGGGATCCGCGCGGGTGTAGATGTCACGGGCAAACGGCAGGCCGAATTGCTGGTCTCCGGTCGCACCCTTGTGGTCTGTGGCGAAGGACCAGCCGTCGTTCAGCATATCGGGATGGACAACGGAAAAGCCGATGTGCGGGGCAAGGCCCTTGATCTGGCGGAAGATCAGCGTGCGGTGCGCCCAGGGACAGGCATAGCTGACGTAGAGGTGATATCGGCCTGATGCCGCAGCAAACCCACCGCGCCCCGAAGGGCCAGCGCTGCCATCCGCTGTCACCCAGTTGCGGAATTTGGCCGCCGCGCGTTCAAATTTCCCCCCGGTGCTGGAGGTGTCGTACCATGTGTCGTGCCACTTTCCGTCTACCAAAAGGCCCATTGATCGCGCTCCCGTCTGCTGTGTCTGCTCTTAACTAGAGCCTGCGGATCAGGCTGCACAGACCTGTTCCAGCGCACCTGACCTGCGCAAATGCACAAGATCACGCTGGAGGCCTTTGAATACTGTTGACTCCCTCCAGCAATGTCCCATCTCTTGGCGCGGGGGGAAAGACTATGGAACCGACGTTCTCGAAAGAGATTCGCGATGCGCTGGATACCGCGCGGCGGCTGACATCACAGAAATCATCGCGGTTGCGGGTGATGGCAAACGACCGGGTCTTCGCGCTTGATGCGATGTGGAAGACCGGTTTTGCGATTGACCTCGCCGATGCGCCACGCCTGCGTGGACGGGTTGATGTCTTCGAAGGGTCACATCATCTGTTTCAATGCCTGATCGTCGCCAACCGCGAAGAGCAGGGCAAGATGTGCTACGATTTCAAACGCGCCACACCTGTTGCCACGGGGGCCGCCCTTGATTTCGTGAAAGAGCCCACAGCGGATGTACCCCGCCTGCCTCGGCCGATGTTAACCTGAAGAACGCCGTGCAAGGCGCTGATTTATCATCAGTAACAAAAGGTTAACGACTGTCCCCGCGGGGACAGATGTCTGTTTTGGGGCGTCAGAGTGGGTGTTTCACACCGCCAGCGCCATCCGTGCGACCCTGTCCACATGGGCGCTGCACGACAGGTTTGGGCCCAAAATATCATCCAGTGTGAACCATCCCGCATCGCTCACATCGTCGCGCGCCTGCGGCGTGCCAGAGACATAGCGGCACAGGACTGCCGCCAGCAGGAAATGGTACTGCACCTGTCCGTCATCACCGGGCAGGATCACGTCGATGTTGGTCAGATAGGTTTCGGGGGTTGCGACAACCCCGGTTTCCTCATGCAGTTCCCGCGCGGCGGCGGCCAGAGCGGTCTCACCAAGCTCCACATGGCCGCCGGGGAACCCCCACAGCCCCGCATCAGGCGGATTGCGGCGCTGCACCAGCAGGAGATTGTCGCCCCGCCGCACAACAGCCAGCGCGGCGAGCTTGGGCAGGGGCCGGGTCACGCGCGCGGCTACTGTAGATCGCCAAACGCCTTCGCCAAGCGGTCACAGGCCTCTTCAATCCGGGCGCGGGGCGTGGCGATGTTGAACCGCAGGAAGCTTTCCCCGCCCTTGCCAAAGGTCGGGCCGTGGTTGGCGGCGATGCAGGCGGTCTCTTGCACCCGTTTGGTGAATTCATCCCGGTCCATCCCGGTGCCATCAAAGTCCACCCAGCTGAGGTATGTCGCTTCCAGCGGCATGGACCGCAGGCCGGGGATGGCATTGACCGCATCATCGAACATCTTGGCGTTCCCGGCGAGGTAGCCGACCAGCCCATCGACCCACTCCGCCCCGGCCGGCGTATAGGCGGCGGTGGCCATGAACAGCCCGAAGGAGTTTGCCGACAAACCCAACGCCGCCATCCGCGCCCCGAACTTTGCGCGCAAATCCGGGTCTTCGATGATCACATTCCCCGAATGCGATCCTGCGATGTTGAAGGTCTTGGTCGTCGCGGTCATCATCACCAGCCGGTCGGTAGTCCCGTCGATATGGGCCATGGGAATATGGGTGTGACCGGGCATCACCAGGTCATGGTGGATTTCATCCGACACCAGCACCAGATCGTGCCGCTTGGCGAAATCCGCCACACCTTGCAGCTCGGCCCGCGTCCAGACGCGGCCGCCGGGATTGTGGGGGGAGCACAGGATCAGCATCTTTTCCGCGCCGGTCATCTGGGCATCCCAGGCGTCGAAATCCATCGCGTATCTGCCATCTACCTGCGGCATCTCGCATTCGACAACCTTGCGACCGGCGGCGTTAATCACCTTGGCAAAGGCGTGATAGACGGGCGTGAACAGCACGATGCCGTCGCCGGGGGCCGTAAACGCATCCACACACAGCGCCGTGCCGTTGACCAACCCATGGGTGGTGAAGACCCATGCAGGATCCACTTTCCAGCCGTGGCGGTTTTCCATCCACCAGCCGATGGCATCCAGGTATTTGCTGTCATCGCCGAAGTAGCCATAGACGCCGTGATCCACCATCTGCTGCACCGCATCCTGCACCACCTGTGGCGGGCGGAAATCCATGTCGGCCACCCACATCGCCAAACCTGTCTCTGTGGGGACACCGTAGAGGTCCTCCATCTTGTCCCATTTTGCGCAATGGGTGCCGCGGCGGTCGATGATCTCGTCAAAACTCATGGGGGTGCTCCTACGCTATAGGGCCGGAAACTAACGTGCTCTGCGCTGCCCGCAAGCCCCCGGTTGCACGGGGTGTCGGGTTGACTTACATCACGGGGCATGAAGCGCACGATCCTATTGCACCCCGATCCACGGCTGAAAAAGATGGCCCAACCCGTTGATGACCTCAGCGATGAACTGCGGACACTGGCCGATGACCTGCTCAAGACCATGTACGAGGCACCGGGCATCGGCCTTGCCGCGCCGCAGGTGGGTATCCTGCAGCGGCTGATCGTGCTGGATTGCGTCAAGGAAGAAGGGGCGAAACCCCGGCCTCTGATCATGTTCAATCCGCAGGTGATCGCGTCGTCGGACACCGAAAACACCTATGAGGAAGGCTGCCTGAGCATCCCGGATCAATACGCCGATGTGACCCGCCCGGCGGAAGTCGATGTGCGCTGGATTGACCGCGAGGGGACTGAGCAGACAGAGCGCTTCGACGGCCTGTGGGCGACCTGCGTGCAGCATGAGATCGACCATCTGGATGGCAAGCTGTTCATCGACTACCTCAAACCGCTCAAACGGCAGATGATCACCCGCAAGATGGTCAAGCTGAAACGCGAACTGGCGCGGGGATGAGCGTTCGGGAGATTGTTCTCTGGCCTGATCCGCGTCTGACGGAAACCTGTGCGCCCGTGGCGGAGATCACGCCGGAGATCGAGACACTTGCAAGCGACATGCTGGAGACGATGTATGCCGCACCGGGGCGCGGCTTGGCGGCGCCACAGGTGGGGGTGTTGCAGCGGTTGTTCGTGATGGACGTGGGCTGGAAGGAAGGGAAATCCGACCCGCTGGTCTGCATCAACCCGATGCTGCAGGAGGTGAGCGAGGACCGCGCGTCAAGTGAGGAGGGATGCCTGAGCATCCCCGGCGTGCTGGCCGAGGTGACCCGGCCTGCGCAGGTGCAGATGGTCTGGACCGGGTTGAACGGTGCGCGTTATGTGCAGAGCTTTGACGGATTTGCCGGGGCTTGTGTGCAGCATGAGCTGGACCATCTGGACGGGGTGGTGACCTTTGACCATCTGGCCGCTGAAGACCGAGAGGCGCTGATGGCAGCGTATGCAGCGCAGTGAGTGTCCGGCGTTTCATTCCCTGGCCCGACAAGCGTCTGCGTACCCCCTGCGAAGAGGTGGCGGAGGTCACCGATGAGACCCGCGCGCTCTGGGCGGATATGGTGGAGACGATGGACGCCATGCCGGGTGTGGGGCTGGCCGCCTGCCAGATCGGGGTGATGCAACAGGTCGCGGTGGTCGACGCCTCAGCGGAGCGGAACAAGCGGATTTATCTGGCCAATCCGGTGGTGCTGGAAAGCTCTGCCAAGATGAATGTGCATGAGGAAGGCAGCCCGAACCTGCCGGGTGTGTCCGCCAAGATCACGCGCCCGCGCGCGGTGACGGTGCGCTATCTGGATGAGACCGGCACGGTCTCACGGCGCGATTTTGTGGGGCTGGAGGCGACAAGCGTGCAGCACCAGATCGACCATCTGGCAGGCAGGATGTATTTCGACCGTTTGAGCAAGGTGAAGCGCGACATGCTGCTGCGCAAAGCCCGGAAGGTGAAATGATGCGGGTTGTCTTCATGGGGACGCCGGATTTTTCGGTGCCGGTGCTGGAGGCGTTGGTTGAAGCGGGGCATGAGGTGGTTGCCGTCTATTGCCAGCCACCGCGCCCGGCGGGGCGCGGGCAGAAAGAGCGCCCCAGCCCCGTGCAGGCGCGGGCCGAGGCTTTGGGATTGCAGGTGCGCTATCCGGTGTCGCTGAAGACGGCGGAGGTGCAGGCGGCGTTTGCAGCGCTGGGTGCCGATGTCGCGGTCGTCGTCGCCTACGGGCTACTCCTCCCCCAGGCGGTGCTGGATGCACCGGTGCAGGGGTGTCTGAACATTCACGCCAGTCTGCTGCCACGCTGGCGCGGGGCCGCACCGATCCACCGGGCGATCATGGCGGGGGACGCCAAGACAGGGGTGTGCATCATGCAGATGGAAGCGGGGCTGGATACCGGGCCTGTGTTGCTGCGGCGAGAGACACCGATTGGTGCGGTGGAGACGACGGCGCAGTTGCATGATCGGTTGAGCGTGATGGGCGCAGCGGCGGTGGTCGACGCGCTGGGTAGATTGGATAGTCTGACGCCCATGCCGCAACCGGAGGAGGGCGTGACCTATGCCGCCAAGATCGACAAGGCCGAAGCGCGGATTGCCTGGAGTCGGGATGCGGTGGAGGTGGATCGCCTGATCCGGGGGCTGTCGCCCTTTCCGGGGGCATGGTTTGAGCATGAGGGTGCGCGCGTGAAAGCGCTGGGCTCGGTTCTGGAGCGGGGGACCGGTGCGCCGGGAGAGGTGTTGGATGACGCCTTGTGCGTGGCCTGTGGCACGGGTGCGGTCAGGTTGACGCGCTTGCAACGGGCGGGCAAGGCGGCGCAGGATGCGGATGTGTTCCAGCGCGGGGCGCAGATCGCTGCGGGTGCGCGGCTGGACTGAGGAGAGTGCGATGTTTTTGACGCTGTTCGGGACGGTCGTGATTGCCGGCGTCATTGGCTACGCCAGCGAGAAGACCGGCTGGACGCAGAATGGTTACATCCAGTCGATCATCATCTGCGTGGGCGGGGCGTTCCTGTTCTACTTCATTCGCATCATGTTCGGGTTCGGATTTGCCTCACCGGGGATGAATGCGATCGTGTCCTCGATCGGGGCGCTGATCATCGTGCCGTTTCACTGGCGGCGCTGACGGCGCCGTCGCCACGGGGGGCGACGGGTGAGGGTTTTCCACCCTCACACTCCCGAGGTTTTTGAACCATTTGGAAGTGGGGTTCAGGTCTTGGGTGGCGTGCTTTTGTAGACGGGCAGGTGCCAGCCGAAGGCGAGGGAGCCTGCGCGCAGGGTCCAGCAGGCGCCGGCGCAGGCCAGCAGGGCGATGGTGCTGTCCAGATCGAAGGCACGGGCAAGGGCGGCGGTGGCGGCCCCGACAAAGGCGGCGGTGACGTAAAGCTCGCCCTGTTTGAGGACAATGGGCACTTCATCCACCACCACATCGCGCATCAGACCGCCCATGCAGCCGGTGATCATGCCCATCAGGATCACGATGATTGCCGATTGGTCCAGTGCGATGGCCACACCTGCGCCGGCGGCCACGGCGATGGACAGGGCAAAACTGTCGAGCCATATGAGCGCGCGCAGGCGGCTTTCAAAGAGATGCGCAGTGAAAAACACCGTGAATGCCGCTGCGGCGGCGACGGCAAGGTAGGTGGGGTTGTCGATCCAGAAGATCGGGTTGCGGTCCAGCAGCACGTCACGGGTGGTGCCGCCGCCCAGGGCGGTGAGGCTGGCGATAAAGGCAAAGCCGACAATGTCGAGCTGCGCGCGGCTGGCCACCAATGCACCGGTCAGGGCAAAGATCAGCACGGAGGCATAATCGAGCAGGGCAACAAGGGTCATTTGGGTTTGAACGGCGCCATGCCCGCCCGTGCCAGCGCGTCAGCGCGTTCGTTTTCAGGGTGGCCTGCGTGGCCTTTGACCCATTCCCATGTGACGCTGTGCTGCGCGGTCGCCGCATCCAGGCGTTTCCACAGTTCGGCGTTTTTGACGGGTTTCTTGGCTGCGTTCTTCCAGCCGTTCTTTTTCCAGCCGAAGATCCAGCCGGTGATGCCGTTCTTGACGTAGTTGCTGTCTGTGACCACCGTGATCTCTGTCGGGCGCTCAAGGGTTTCGAGCGCGTGGATTGCGGCAAGAAGCTCCATGCGGTTGTTGGTGGTGTTGGCCTCCCCGCCTTTGAGTTCGCGTTCCTTGACGACCGTGTCGCCGTCGCGGGCCTGCATCAGCGCACCCCAGCCGCCCGGACCGGGGTTTCCTGAGCACGCGCCGTCTGTGTATGCAAAGAGCTTAGCCATATGCGCGCAGGGCTAACCAATCGGCGGGGACGCCGTCCAGCCCTTTTTCGCGCCCCGTGGCACGGGAGGTGACGGTGAAGCCCGCGTCTGCCAGCAGGCCGGTGAGTTCTGCGTCGGTGTAATAGGTATAAAGCCGCCCGATGGGGTCGCGTTTTTCGCCTGTCCCGGTCTTCAGCGCGATGTGCAGCAGGCCGTTGGGCGTCAACGCGCGGTGCAGGGCAGAGAGGTTGCGGGGCATGTCGGCGCGGGGGGCGTGGAGCAGGCTGAAGTTGGCCCAGATGCCGTCGTAGGCCGCTGCCTCGGAGATGTCATCGAAGGTGGCGACACGGGCGGTGACACCGGGGTGTTGCGCGGCGATCTCGACCATTTCAGCCACGGCGTCGGTTGCCGTGACGTGCAGGCCCGCTTCTGCCAAGGTGGCCGCCGCATGCCCCGGTCCGCAGCCGAGGTCAAGGACGTGGCCCCCTGTGGGCAGATCCGCGATGAACGCGCGCAGCAACGGGTCGCGGGTGGCGCCATCACCGGTCAGGGCGACGTAATCACCCACTTTGGCGGCATAGACGGCGAGGGTTTCAGGATCGCTCATGCCCAGATGCCAATCGCGAGGCAGATCAGCACGATCACGGTCAGCTGTATCCGCAGGGTAATCCACCAGCCGGGACTGAGGTTCCAGCGGTGGAAGAAGAAATCAAGGATCAGCACCGCAAGAAATCCCGTGGCAAGGTTCGTGAGCGCGCTGACTGCACCGGTGCCGGGCATGAAGAACCACCACAGCGCAGGTAGCACTGACAGCGCATAGGCCGCCACCGCGCGGCCGCCGCTGGCTTTGGTGGCAAAGCCCCAGAGCACCCCGGACATGAACGGCAGGATGATGCCGCCGTAGCGGATCATGATCAGCCGACCGTCGCCAGAGAGGGCAGGGGGCAGGTTTGCCTCCCGCCCGCCGGACAGACCAAGGATCAGCAGGGCGGCCCAGACAAAGGGGATCAGCCCGGCGATGCCAAGCAACAGGGCTGGGGCAGGGATACGGCTCATCAGTCAAGGGTCCTTTGGGTCATGCACGTTCCAGCGCCAGCCGCCCGGCCAGTGCGGCAAAGATGGCGGCGAAAGACCGGCTGAGCCAGCGCATCACCACCTCGGATCCCAGCAGCCAGGTCCGGGCGGCAGCGGCAAAACAGCCGTAGAGGATAAAGACCGCAAAGGTCATCAGCATGAAGATCGCGCCCATCATCACCATCTCAGACGTTGCCGTTGCCGCCGCGCCGCTGAGGAACGGGGGCAGCAGGGCCAGAAAGAAGATCGACAGTTTGGGGTTGAGGATATTGATCAACGCGCCGCGCCGGGCAATGCGCCAGCCGCTGTCGCGCGTTTGGGTGCCCGAGACGTTCAGCGCCCCGCCAGAGGACAGGCTCTGCCACGCCAGATAGAGAAGATAGGCCACCCCGGCGAATTTGATCACCGTGAACAGCAAAGCAGACGTATGCAGCACAGCAGCCAGCCCCAGCGTCGCGGCGGCCAGATGCGGGACGATCCCGAAGGTACACCCAAGTGCGGCCCAGAGGGCGGCACGGCGGCCTTGGCCAAGGCCCAGAGCAAGGGTGTATATCACCCCGGTGCCGGGCGCGATGACGACGACAAAGGCCGTCAGGAGGAATTGCAGGGTGATCATGATGAAGCCTTTGTTCGCTTGCAGACACCGGGATAGTCTGTGACCAGACCGTCTTTGTCGAGGGAAAGCAACGCTGTAAATCCACTGAGTGTGTTCTCGTACCGCCAGCCGTCCTCTACTTTGGTATAGCGTTGCGATACAATTCGCGGTGAGAGCGTTGGAACGGGAATAAAGAGCACGTCAATCGTCGCGTCCGCTATGCCCTGTTTTTCCAGTCTCCGAATGGGGTAAGTGTTGGTTAATGCGGTGCAGGCGATGTCCGGATCAAGGGCATTCCGACTGCAGGGCAAGATCAATCCGTTCGCATCTTTCCAGCCGTCCATTGTGCGGTGCAGCTTCAGTTCATGCTTGCCAGCATCAGTAGACGTGATGACGTTTACAAAAGTGCATTCGAAGGATGCCGTGCAGGAAAGCCAATATCGCGTCTGGCCCTGCTTCCCGGATGCACGCCATCCATCAGGGCCTTCGAGGATCACTGCGCGATCCTCTGTGCCGTCTGCCCATGACCAGCTGGCTGAAAGCCTTTTGATCGGATCATTCACGCCGGTTCGCGCAGCACGCGGGGCACTTTGAATTCCACATTTTCCACCGCTGTCTCAACCAGTTCCTCGGTCACGGTGTAGCGGTCCTTGAAGGCGTCGATGACTTCGTTGATCAGCACCTCGGGGGCGGAGGCACCTGCGGTGATGCCGATGCTGCTGATCCCGTCCAGCGCACGCCAGTCGATGTCCGTGGCGCGCTGCACCAGTTGCGCATAGGCGCAGCCTGCCCGCGCGCCGACCTCCACCAGACGTCTGGAGTTTGATGAATTGGGCGCGCCAACCACCAGCATCGCGTCGCATCTGGGGGCCATCGCCTTGACGGCTTCCTGACGGTTGGTGGTGGCGTAGCAGATGTCTTCCTTGTGCGGCCCGACGATGGCGGGAAAGCGGGACTGCAAGGCCGTGACGATGTCGGCGGTGTCATCCACGCTGAGCGTGGTCTGGGTGACGAAGGCGAGTTTGTCCGGGTCACGGACGGTGACATGGGCTACGTCCTCCACCGTTTCGACCAGCAGCACGTCGCCTTCAGGCAGTTGCCCCATGGTGCCGACGGTTTCGGGATGACCTTCGTGGCCGATCATGATCATCTGCAATCCGTTGTCCGCGTGCCGTTGCGCTTCGATATGCACCTTGGACACAAGCGGGCAGGTCGCATCGACGTAGACCATGTTGCGGGCCTGCGCGGCATTTGGCACCGATTTCGGCACACCATGGGCAGAAAAGATCACAGGCCGGTCATCGGGACATTCGCTCAGCTCCTCGACAAAGACCGCGCCTTTGTCCCGCAAGCCATCGACGACAAATTTGTTGTGTACGATCTCATGGCGCACAAACACCGGCGCGCCCCATTTTTCCAACGCAATTTCCACGATCTTGATGGCCCGGTCCACGCCCGCGCAGAACCCGCGTGGCGCGGCGAGGTATAGGGTCAGTGGCGGTTTGGTCATGGCTCTCTCCTGCGTCATGACAGACCTAATGCCTGCATGCGCCAAGGTCCAGTTTCCCCGATGCCGCAGTTGCGAAGAAAACCCTTGGGTTTAGGTGTGGTTAACGATTTCAACTTTAAGTGACAAAACCTGTGGATCTTGTCCTATATTAACATCACAACCGACAGACCTCTCTGTACGTACGACGGACAAATGCCTGACAGCCCATCGTTTTTCACCTTTGATCGGCTTCTGTGTGCTTTGGCGTGAGTCCCGGGAAGGGAAGAATAGATGCGCATACTTGTTGTCGATGATGATGTAATTATCCTTGAGATCATCGAGATTTTCCTTCTCTCCATTGGTTACGAAGATGTGCATTTCGCCCGATCGGGAGGAGAGGCACTCAGCCATATCGACTTTTCTGACACGCCGTTTGACTGCATCCTGCTGGATGTGAGCATGCCTCGGATGACGGGGATTGAGCTGATCACCCATATCCGCAGGATCAAAGGGTATGAGATTGTGCCGATCATCATGCTGAGCGCACTCAGTGACAGACATCACATGGCGCAGGCATTTGTCGCGGGGGCATGGGACTACATCCCCAAGCCGTTCGAGATGTTCGAGCTTGAAACCCGCATCCATGCCGCGGAATTGCGCAATGCCGATCTGGCCCGCTGGATGCGCGCGCCAACGCAGGCGCCTGAACAGCTTGAGAATGCCTTTCGCCGTCACTGCGCAGCGCAGCGGCAGGGGGAGGAGGATCCGCAGACGGAAACCGGCATGGTCACCGATGATGTGTTCGAAAATTGCCTGCAACGCATTGCCAGACCAACCCGCCAAAGCCTGACGGTTGTGATGATGAAGATCGAAAACCTTGCAGCCATCACCAGCGCCCTGCGCACTGCGGAGGGTGAGCGGTATCTGGTGCATCTGTCACAACATCTGACGCAGGAAATGGCAGAGCTGGAAGGGATCGTCTCTTATCAGGGGGACGGGGTGTTCATGGGCCTCGCCCACAGCAGCCATGACGGGGAAACCGCGTCGATGATTGCTGCTTTTGAACGGGCGGCCCTGAAAGCGGACACCCGGTTTTTCCCAGCCGCCCAGCACCGCACGATTTTCCGGTTGGGACAGGTGAAGTATCGTGATTTGCCCTATGACGCGGAGCCGCTTCTCCTGCTGCAAGCGGCATCACGGGATCTGGATGAAGCCGCGGATTCCGACGTGCGCATTGCGCGGCGGCCGAACTAGGGTCTGTTGACATTCATCAGGGGTTCACCCCTTCTCCGCCCCGTGCCTGCCACGCTCGGATCGCCGGACCACGGGCTGCTGCCGGCGTACCGACCTGGCCCCTCTTTTTGGCCAAAAATATCCCTGCGCACCATCAGATCCCGCGGGACAATTGCCTGCGCGCGCACGGGTCCCTCAAACAGCAAAAAGCCCCGGTGACCGGGGCTCTTGGCAGATGGATCAGCTTGATGTGGCCGCCTTAGCGTCCGACGGTGTCGTTGGCCCCTTCGCGGGGAGGGCGCCCGATGACATCGCGCAGCTCTTCCAGTTCGATGAAGTTATCCGCCTGGCGGCGCAGATCGTCAGAGATCATCGGCGGCTGGCTGCGGATTGTGGACACCACGGAGACCCGCACGCCCTGCCGTTGCAAGCTTTCCACCAGCGGGCGGAAATCACCATCGCCCGAGAAGATCACGATGTGATCCACGTGCGGGGCCAGTTCCATCGCATCGACGGCCAGCTCGATGTCCATGTTCCCCTTCACCTTCCGGCGGCCCATGCTGTCGGTGTATTCCTTGGCAGGTTTGGTCACCATCGAAAAGCCGTTGTAGTTCAGCCAATCCACCAGCGGGCGAATGGGAGAATATTCGTCATTCTCCAGCAGTGCCGTGTAGTAGAAGGCGCGCAGCAACTTGCCCCGGCGCATGAATTCCTGGCGCAGGAGTTTGTAGTCAATGTCAAACCCCAGGGTCTTTGCCGCTGCGTATAGATTGGAGCCATCGATAAACAGCGCCAGACGTTCGTCCTTGTAGAACATTTTGTATCCTTTCGGCGTCGACCACGCCTGAAGATAGAGGAAATGTATTGTGTCAGAGACTGAAGTAGAACCAATTAATCAAACCAGCGCCTTCAATTCCGGCGCATCACTAGGGATTTTTGACCATGTCGCAAGTGTCCGGTCACGGGGAAAACGGCGGTCGACCGCTCAAAACCAAGGATAGCGTGCTCATTGCACTTGGTTCTAACCTAACGTCAAGCACGGGCACTCCACAAGATACCTTAAATATGGCGCTCGCCGCGCTAAAGGAAAGAGGGGCAGTGATTCGTTGCCAGAGTCCATTTTACGCCACCCCGGCGTTCCCACCGGGCGCGGGCCCGGACTTTGTCAATGCCGCCGCATCGCTGGCCCTCCCCGGATCACCGGCCGAGGTGTTGGCCGTGCTGCACAGTGTCGAAGCCGACCTTGGCCGGACCCGCAGGGCACGCTGGGCGGAGCGCACGATTGATCTGGATCTGATTGCCATTGGCGATCACCTGTTGCCAGACCCCGAAACCCATACCGCATGGCGCGATCTGGCGCTGGCTGAACAGATGGCAAAGGCCCCCGACAAGCTGATCCTGCCGCATCCTCGTTTGCAGGATCGGGCCTTTGTTCTGGTGCCGCTTGCGGACGTCGCACCGCAGTGGCGGCACCCCGCCCTCAACCGCACCGTGACCCAGATGCTGGACGCCCTGCCGCAGGCCGACCGGGAGAGCGTTGTGTTGATGCAATAGCTGCTTGTAAATCAGGAGAATCCGCCCTAAATACCCCACTTCTGACTGCATTTGCTGAAATTGGAGCATTCCATGGCCCGCGTGACCGTTGAAGACTGTGTCGATAAAGTTCCCAACCGTTTTGATCTGGTGATGCTGGCCGCACATCGGGCGCGGGAAATCTCTGCCGGGTCTGCGGTGACAGTGGACCGTGACAATGACAAGAACCCTGTTGTGTCCCTGCGCGAGATTGCGGAAGAAACCCAGTCCGCCGATGACCTGCGCGAGCGTCTGATCGAAAGCAACCAGAGCCAGATCGAAGTCGACGAGCCTGAAGAAGACGCAATGGCGCTTCTGATGGGTCAGGAGCAGGACAAGCCCGAAGAAGACAGCATGTCCGAAGAGATGTTGCTGCGTCAGTTGATGGCGGCGCAAGGTCAGGGCTGAACCCGCTCTGACCGGAGGGCTGAAGGGCACCGGCATGCAGACCGCAGAAATCAGCGCTGATGCCTTGCTGGACCTGATCAGGGCCTACAACCCAAAAACCAACGCGCCGCTGATCAAGGCGGCGTTTGACTACGGCGCGAAAATGCACGAGGGGCAGAGCCGCCATTCGGGTGAGCCGTATTTTACCCATCCCGTCGCAGTCGCTGCCATTCTGACCGAACAGCAGCTGGACGACGCCACGCTGATCACCGCATTGCTGCACGACACGATTGAGGACACCAAAGCCTCTTTCACGGATGTGGAGGAGATGTTCGGCCTTGAGGTGGCGGAATTGGTCGACGGCGTGACCAAGCTGACCAACCTGCAACTGAATTCGACCGAGACCAAGCAGGCCGAGAACTTTCGCAAGCTCTTTATGGCGATGTCCAAGGATCTGCGGGTGATCTTGGTCAAGCTGGCAGATCGGCTGCACAACATGCGCACCATCAAGGCCATGCGCCCCGAAAAGCAGGCACAAAAAGCGCGGGAGACGATGGATATCTATGCGCCACTGGCAGGCCGGATGGGCATGCAGTGGATGCGCGAGGAGCTGGAGGATCTGGCGTTCAAGGTCCTCAACCCCGAAGGCCGCGCCAGCATCATGCGCCGCTTCATCACGCTACAACGTGAAAGCGGCGATGTGATCCAGCGGATCACCACCGACATGCGCCATGAGCTGGAGCGCGCGGGCGTGATCGCAGATGTGTTCGGGCGCGCCAAGAAACCCTATTCCATCTGGCGCAAGATGGAGGAGAAGGAGCAAAGCTTCTCCCGGCTCAGCGACATTTATGGCTTCCGGGTGATCACCGGCACGGAAGAGGATTGTTACCGCACGCTGGGCGCGATCCATCAGCGCTGGCGCGCGGTGCCGGGGCGGTTCAAGGATTACATCAGCCAGCCCAAATCCAACGGCTATCGGTCGATCCACACCACGGTGTCGGGCCGGGACGGCAAGCGGGTCGAGGTGCAGATCAGAACGCGGCAGATGCACGATGTGGCCGAGACCGGCGTGGCCGCGCATTGGTCCTATCGCGACGGGGTGCGCACGCAGAACCCCTTTGCCGTGGATCCGGCCAAGTGGATTTCGCAACTGACCGAACAATTCGATGCCGAGGATGATCACGAGGATTTTCTGGAAGCGGTGAAGCTGGAAATGTACGCCGACCAGGTGTTCTGCTTCACGCCGAAGGGGGATGTGGTGAAGTTGCCGCGTGGGGCGACGCCGATTGATTTTGCCTATGCCATTCACACCCGCATCGGCAACGCCTGTGTGGGCGCCAAGGTGGACGGGATGCGCGTGCCCTTGTGGACCCGCGTGAAGAACGGCCAGAGCATTGAGATCATCAGCGCCGAAGGCCAGACCCCGCAGGCCACATGGCTGGACATTGCCACCACCGGCAAGGCCAAAAGCGCCATCCGCCGGTCGCTGCGCGCGGTGGACAGGGAGCGTTTTGTGAAGCTGGGGCAGGAGCTTGCCCGCTCTGCTTTTGCGCAGGTGGGGCGCAAGGCCACGGACAAGGCGCTGCGCACAGCCTGCAAGAACATGCGGCTGGAAAGCGTCGAAGACCTGTTGGCGCAGCTGGGCAGTTCGGAGCTGACAGGCCGCGAGGTGGTGCAGGCGGTCTATGCCGATCTTGCCCCGCGCAAGAGCGATCAGATCAACGCGCAGGAAGCGGTTGTTGGTCTGGAACCCGGCCAGTCTTTTGACCGCGGCACCTGTTGTCGCCCGTTGCCCGGTGAGCGGATCATCGGCATCACATTTCGCGGCAAGGGGGTGACGGTCCATACCATCGATTGCGAAAAGCTGAGCGTGTATGAAGACCAGCCCGAGCGCTGGATCGACCTGCGCTGGCATGAGGGCAATCACCCTGCGGTATACGATGTGACCATCGATCTGACCCTCGGCAACGGCACTGGCAATCTGGGGCGCATCTGCACCTTGATCGGCGAGGCCGCCGCCAATATTTCAGACTTGGAATTTATCGAACGAAAACCTGACTTTTACCGCCTTCTGATCTATGTCTCATTGCGAGACATTGAACACCTTCATGCCCTGATGCTGACACTCGAAGCCGATAGTGATGTTGCGCAAATCAGGCGGCATCGGAATGGGGATGCGTCTAAACGAGAGAAACAGAGTGTCTGACACATGCGCCGGTCAGGGATTTTGAATAGCAGTGGAAACCAGATTTGATTTTCAAGCGCCGCGATCCGAAACCAGCTTTGCGCGCGGTGGCCGAATTTCTGTGGCCGCGCGGCGGCTGGACGCGTGCGTTCTACTACGTCCGGCATCGGATGAAGCGGCTGCCCGACAGCCCTGACCGCATTGCGCGGGGCGTCTGGGCGGGTGTTTTCACGGCCTTTACGCCATTCTACGGCATTCACTTTCTGATCGCTTTCCTCATTGCCCGCGCGATGAAGGGCAATGTGCTGGCGGCCTTGATGGGCACGTTTTTCGGCAATCCGCTGACCTATGTGCCCATTGGTGTGGTCGCCTTGCAGACCGGCCATGTCATTCTGGGCACCAAGATGGATGAAGCCGTGCATCGGTCGCTGGGCGGCAAGTTTGTCGATGCGGGCGCGGATTTGTGGCATAACCTCAAGGCAATTTTCACCGATGAGAAGATGGATTGGGCCGGTCTTGCGGTGTTCCGTGAAGAGGTGTTCTACCCCTATCTGATCGGAGGCATCCTGCCGGGGCTGATCTGCGCCACGATTTGTTACTACCTGATGGTGCCGCTGCTCTACGCTTATCAAAAGCGCCGCCGCGGAATGCTGAAGGCGAAATTCGAAGAATTGAAACAGAAGGCCGCAGCCAAGGCAGATGCCAAGCGCAAGGCCAAGGGACCGGGGGAAGGGACACCATGACCACGACTGAGAAACTGCGGCTGGGTGTGAACATTGATCATGTGGCAACCGTGCGGAATGCACGGGGGGGCGATACGCCCGATCCGCTGCGCGCGGCCCGCATCGCCGAAGAGGCAGGCGCGGATGGCATTACCGCGCATCTGCGCGAAGACCGCCGCCATATCTCTGACGCGGATATCGAAGGGCTGATGGATATGTTGACCGTGCCCCTCAATTTCGAGATGGCCGCAACAGAGGAGATGCAGCAGATCGCGTTGCGTCACAGACCGCATGCGGTCTGCATCGTGCCCGAGAAGCGGGAAGAGCGCACAACCGAAGGTGGGCTGGAAGTGGCACGTGACGAGAACCGTCTGGCCCATTACATCGCCCCCCTGCGCGATGCGGGATGCCGCGTGTCGATCTTTATCGCAGCCGATCAGCGGCAGGTCGACGCCGCGCACCGCATCGGTGCCGAAGTGATTGAGCTGCATTCGGGTGCCTATTGCGACGCCCATCACGAGGGCCGTTTTGAGGATCGCGACCGGGAGTTGCAGGCCTTGCGGGAGATGTCGACCTACGCCCATGGGCTGGGCCTTGAGGTGCATGTGGGCCACGGTCTGACCTATGAGACCGTGCAGCCTGTCGCCGCTTTCCCCGAAGCGCGGGAGCTCAACATCGGGCATTTCCTGATCGGAGAGGCGATTTTCCGGGGATTGCAGCCCGCCATGGCAGAGATGCGGCGGTTGATGGATGAGGCGCGGGGGTGACGGGTACCACGAGCGCGACCGATCTTGAGCGCGAAGTGATGGAGAGCATCAATCACTGGGCTGTGGAAATTGGCGCGACGGAGACCGGTCCGGCCTTCACCGCTGCCATTCTGCATGAGGGCCGTGAACTGGTCCGTGGACGCAACACCGCACGGGCGGATCAGGACCCCACGCACCACGCCGAAGTTGTGACCATCGCAAAAGCTGCTGCTGCGCTGGGCCGCAGGAACCTGTCGGGCTGTACGCTGGTTTCCTCCTGCCAGCCCTGCGAGATGTGTTTGGCCGCGATGCGCTGGGCCGGGATCGACCGGGTGATCTTTGGCGCGCGGCAGGAGGACGTCGACGCGGAGATGTTCCGCTTTCCAGGCCTGACCCTGCCGCAGTTTCACGCCGCCTGCGGGGGCGCGTTCGACTATGCGGGCGGGGTGCATGATCAGGTGGTGCTGCATCTTTATCGCGATACGGCAACGCGGTGGAGCAAGGAGTGAGCGCGTGATGCGCCCAGTTGATCAGGCGCGTGAGTGCACCTATATTCAATATGAATAATTCATTGGAGGCATGACATGGCGACCACAAGTTTCAGTCTGGGCGAACATTGGGACAAGTTCATCAAAGAGCAGGTCGCGGAAGGGCGATACGGCTCTGCCAGCGAGGTCGTGCGCGAAGCGCTGCGGCACATGGAGATAGAGCGCGACAAGCTGGCGGCCCTTAGGGCGCATGTGCAGGAGGGGATCCGGGATGCGGATGAGGGGCGGTTTGTGGATGGTGCCGACGCAATGGCGCAGATCCTCAAAGACGTTATAGCGCGGCAGTGACTGCAACATATGACCTTACCGCGCGGGCCGAAGCGGATATCCGCGCGATCCTGATGCATTCCCGGGATGTCTGGGGCATGGATCAGGCCGTCGCCTACCATGCAGCATTGGAGAGCCGGATGACGTGGTTGGCGGAAAACCCGGATCTGGGCAGACTCAGACCAGAAGTTGCCGATGACGTGCGTAGCTTCCCGGAAGGCAAACATACGCTGTTTTACCGCCCTGAAAATGCAGGCATTTTGATCCTTGCGGTGCAGCACCACGCCAGGAGCGCACCGCAAGGCTGGGAGGAGGGCAGGTGATCTTCGACCCCGATCCAGGTGCATTGTGCTCAGGTGTTTTAACCAGTCGGGCTGCCACCTCTGGACACAGTCCTTTGCGCTGACCGAAGTGCACCCGGTAACGTGACGCCGGCTTGCCTTGACAGTGCTGTCCCCCGCCCGCATGTAACGCTAAGACCCGAGCACAAGGAACATGGCGTATGGCCGAGACCGAAAAAAGCGGCAACGCCTTTGTCGAGACGATCAAGACAATTGTTTATGCGTTGCTGATTGCGGGCGTGTTCCGCACCGTCTTTTTTCAGCCCTTCTGGATCCCGTCCGGGTCGATGAAGGAAACGCTGTTGATCGGGGATTTCCTGTTCGTCAACAAGATGGCCTACGGCTATTCCTATGCCTCTTGCCCCAGCCTGATCCTGCCGCGATTTGGCATCAATGTGGATGCCGAAGACATCTGCGGGGTCTTTGACGGGGAAAACACCCGCCTGTTCGGCGGTGAGCCGGAGCGCGGCGATGTGGTGGTTTTCCGCCATCCGGTATCGGGGCGGGATTACATCAAGCGGCTGGTCGGTCTGCCGGGTGACCGGGTGCAGATGAAGGACAGTGTGCTGAACCTCAACGGGCGGCCTGTTCAGGTAGAGGATGCAGGTGTCTTCGAAGAAATGATGCAGGCGCAGGGCCCGCAACGGCTCAGGCCGCGCTGTCAAAACGGGGCAGTGGGCGAAGGCGGTACCTGTGAGAAAGGCCGCCAGATTGAAACGCTGCCCAACGGCGTGCAGCACACGATTTTGAACATTGGCCCCCAACAGGTAGACAACACCGGTGTGTTCACCGTGCCCGAGGGGCATTTCTTTTTCATCGGTGACAACCGTGACAATTCGCTCGACAGCCGGGTGCCTGCGGTGGCCAATGGTGTGGGTTTCGTGCCCTATGAAAACCTGATTGGCCGGGCAGACCGGATCATGTTCAGCTCGGCCGGTCGGTCGATGCTGTTTTTCTGGACCTGGCGCAGCGACCGGTTCTTCAAAGCGGTGCAATGAAGCTGAGCGGCGATCTGCGCGATTTTCAGGCCCGGATCGGCCATACCTTTGCGGAGCCTGCGCTGTTGGTGCGCGCGGTCACCCATGCGTCGATGTCATCGGCCAATCGGGATGACAACCAGCGGCTGGAGTTTCTGGGGGACCGGGTGTTGGGGCTGGTGATGGCCGAAGCGCTGCTGGCTCTGGATGCAAAAGCCACCGAAGGGCAGTTGGCCCCACGGTTCAATGCGCTGGTGCGCAAGGAAACCTGCGCGGATGTGGCGCGGGAGGTGGACTTGGGCAAGGTGCTGAAGCTGGGGCGGTCTGAGATGATCTCAGGCGGGCGGCGCAAGCAGGCGCTGTTGGGCGACGGGATCGAAGCGGTGATTGCCGCCGTGTATCTGGATGGCGGTTTTGAGGCAGCCAAAGCGCTGGTGCTGCGGCTGTGGGGCGACCGCACGCAGGCCGTGGAGGAAGACGCACGCGACGCCAAGACCGCCTTGCAGGAATGGGCGCAGGCACGCAAGCTGTCGCCTCCGGCTTATGTTGAGCTCAAACGCAGCGGGCCGGATCACGCGCCGGTCTTTACCATTGCCGCGCGGCTGGAAAACGGGGCGGAAGCCACCGCCACCGCCCCCTCAAAACGCCGCGCCGAACAGGCCGCTGCCGCCAGCTTGCTGGCTGATCTGGAGAAGTAAGATGTCCACACGCGCCGGTTTTGTCGCCCTGATCGGAGAGCCCAACGCGGGCAAATCCACGCTGCTTAATCGTATGGTTGGTGCGAAGGTGTCGATTGTCACACACAAGGTCCAGACCACACGCGCCCGCATCCGCGGCGTGGCGATGGAAGGCGAGAGCCAGATCGTTTTCGTGGATACTCCTGGGCTGTTCCAGCCGCGTCGTCGGTTGGACCGCGCGATGGTGGCCGCCGCCTGGGGCGGAGCGGCGGATGCGGATGTGGTGGTGCTGATGGTCGAAGCGCATCGGGGTGTGACCGAAGGGGTGGAACGTATCCTTGAGGGGCTGGGCAACATCGGGCAGGGGCGCAAGGTGGCGCTGGCCATCAACAAGATCGACCGGGTAGAGGCGCCGGTTCTGTTGGGGCTGACCAAGGATCTGAACGAACGGTATGATTTTGCGGAAACCTTCATGATTTCCGCTGAGCGCGGGCATGGGGTGGATATGCTGCGCACATGGCTGACAGGGGAGTTGCCGGAGGGACCGTGGCTCTATCCGGAGGACCAGATTGCAGATCTGCCGATGCGCATGATTGCCGCAGAGATGACGCGGGAAAAGCTGACGCTGCGCCTGCATCAGGAACTGCCCTATCAGCTGACGGTGGAGACGGAGAACTGGGAAGAACGCCCCGATGGGTCAGCGCGGATTGACCAGCTGATTTACGTGATGCGCGATGGGCACAAGGGGATTGTGCTGGGCCACAAGGGCGAGACCATCAAATCGGTGAGCAAGGCGTCGCGGATGGAGCTGGAGGAGTTCCTGGGCCGCAAGATCCATTTGTTTTTGCAGGTGAAGGTCAGGCCGAATTGGTTGGAGGAATCCGAGCGCTATTCCGAGATGGGGTTGGATTTCAAAGACGGGAACGGGTGACGCTTGACTTCTGAGGAGGGGCGCATGGGGCGAAACGGCCCTTCGGGGAGGTTTTTTGAACCATTTGGAAGAGGGGCGTTGGTGTGCCGCGGCTGACGGCGCGGTTTTGGGTGGATGCGTATTTGATGCGTCTTGGGCTGGAGAATATTCCGGCCTTTGTGGTGGCCCATGGGGATGACACCGGGGGCGCCGTTTTGGTGAAGCTGGCGACACTGGACGGGCAGGCGCGGGTGTTTCAGCGGTCCTTTGATTTGGAGACAGGGGGGCAGATGTGGATGGAGCTTTCTGCTGGGGATGAGGTGGATGTGGATGCGGTGATTGTCCGGCAGCGCGGGTTTGATCCGGATCTTTGGGTGATCGAGGTGGAGGACCGCGCCGGACGGCATCTGCTGGATGAACCGGGGCTGGATTGATGGAGTGGCGGGGGCAGGGGATACTCTTGAGTACGCGCCGCCATGGAGAGACCTCAGCCATTATCGAGATGTTCACGCCTGAACAGGGGCGGCACATGGGCGTGGTGCGCGGCGGCACCAGCCGCAAGGTGGCTCCGCATTTGCAGCCCGGTGCGCAGCTGGATGTGGCATGGCGGGCGCGGCTGGAAGATCACATGGGCAGTTTCACCGTGGAGCCGGTGCGCAGCCGGGCAGCGGTGGCGATGGGGGATCGGCTGGCGCTGGCGGGGTTGAATGCAGTGACGGCGCTGTTGTCGTTCTGCCTGCCGGAGCGGGAGCCCTATCCCGCCTTGTACCGCCGCACCGAAAACCTGCTGGATTTGCTGGACCACCCTCAAATCTGGCCGCTTGGATACCTGCGCTGGGAGCTGAGCCTGCTCGAAGAGATGGGATATGGGCTGACATTGGATGCCTGTGCCGTGCGGGGGACGAACGAGGATTTGGCCTATGTTTCGCCCAAGACAGGGCGGGCGGTGTCAAGGCAGGCTGCCGGGGAATGGGTGGATCGGTTGTTGCCGCTGCCGCTTGTGTTGCGGGGGATGGGGGACGGGCCTGATGAGGAGGTGGCGCAAGCCCTTCAGACAACGGGTTATTTTCTGGAGCAGCATCTGGCACGAGACCTTGGCAACAATCCCCTGCCGGAAGCGCGGGCGCGGTTTGTGGATACGTTTAATCGGCGGATCTGAACACCAGCAGCGGATCACCTGCTTCGTTGGACAGCGTCAGGGTGTCCTGGCCGACGTTGGAAAGGCTGGATTCCTTCAGGGCAGCGAAAAACGCCGTTTCGGCCGCGAGTTCCGGACAGGTGCGTTTTGTGGAAGCGATCTGGCTTACACCAAACCAAGGGTAGGGGATGTGCATCTCGGCGCGGTAGCTGTTGCAGGGCGCTTTGCCGGTGATCACGCCGATATGGGGAAAGTGCAGGGTGGCATGGGCGGTGAATGGGCTGTCGCGCAGTTCGATCAGCTGCCAGATGTGATCATCCGCACCGTAAGCGCGCACGGTCTGGTCCTGATTCTGGAAGGCCACTGACATCACGACAAGGAAGATCAGCAGACCCACGCGCGTTTAGCTCAGCGCCAGCACCGTATCGACGAGCGTATCGAAGGCGCTTGTTTGCGTGGCACCATCACCGGGCGCGTATTGCGGCAGGCCGATCAAGGCGGCTTGCAGGGCGCGGGCGAAGTTTTCGTTCCGCAGGCCCATTTTCTTGAGCAGAAAGGTCAGGTAGCTCAGCCGCTCCGCGTCCACCTCAGCCAGGACACCGGCGACATCCGCGTTGTTTTGCGCCCAGATGCGCAGGCTCGCCTCAATCTCATCGCGCAGGATGGCTTGGCCAAAGTCGCGCAACTGCTGATCGGGGGTACCTGTTGCAATCAACTGCTCCATCACCCGTTCCAGCGCGTCGGCGCGCCATTTGGAGAGCAGAGCGGCGTGGTAGGCGGGCACGTCTTTGTAGTGCCAGTAGAACGAGCCCTTCGTCGTGCCCATCCGGCGGGCCAGAGGTTCTGCCGCCAAGGCGTGCGGCCCCTTGGCTTTGAGCGCGTCAAAGCCAGCGTGCAACCAATCGGTTTTTGTGAGTCGAGATGTCGCCATGCCTGTAAGGTAGGGACCGACATGGGGTCGAGCAAGGCAAGATTTGCTGCGCCGCAGAAATATCTGTGGATAACCCCGGACGGGCGGCGGGATCTTTCCTACCGCCCGTGGAAAATTAAAGCAAACGGCGGGCGATGACCTGTGCCTGGATCTCTGCCGCACCTTCAAAGATGTTCAGGATCCGCGCATCACAGAGCACGCGGCTGATCTTGTATTCCAGCGCAAAACCGTTGCCGCCGTGGATCTGCAAGCCGTTGTCTGCTGCCGCCCAAGCGACGCGGGCACCCAGCAGTTTGGCCATCCCGGCTTCCACGTCACAGCGGCGGCCTTCGTCTTTCTCGAATGCGGAGAAATAGGTCAGCTGACGGGCGACCATGATCTCCACCGCCATCATGGCAAGCTTGGAGGACACGCGCGGGAAGTTGATCAGGGATTTGCCGAATTGCTTGCGGTCCTGCGCGTATTGCATGGAGATATCGAGGGCGGATTGTGCGACACCAATGGCCCGCGCGGCGGTCTGGATGCGCGCGCTTTCGAAGGTTTCCATCAGCTGCTTGAAGCCTTTGCCCTCTTCCCCGCCGAGCAGATTCTCACCCTTGACGTGGAAGTTGTCAAAACCCAGTTCGTATTCCTTCATGCCGCGATAGCCGAGCACTTCGATCTCGCCGCCGGTCATGCCGTCGGTGGGGAAGGGGTTGGCATCGTCCCCCGG
>Ga0160419_100123_pt1 | contig 54644 bp, 52 predicted proteins | sample CelAP2metagpilot_2_FD_108196 | JGI IMG/M metagenome (GOLD analysis project Ga0160419, IMG submission 108196) | Phycosphere-associated microbial communities from Cellana algal ponds in Kailua-Kona, Hawaii, USA - Cellana AP2-4-25 metagenome pilot ...
AGGCCACGTCATAGGCCACATCCCCGCGCCCCGCGACATGCACGCTGCGCGCCTCTCGATCTATCGCATCCACTTCTCCCAGGATCAGCGCCGCCCCCGCATGCCGGCACAACCGCACCAGATCGATCTCCAGATCGTCCCGCCCATAATGTCCCGCAACATAGCCCGGCAACATGCCCGTATAAGGCGCTGTCGGGCCGGGATTGATCACCGTCAGCCGTGCGCCGGGCAGCGGTTTCATCCCCCAGGCGCGCAACACCAAAGCATGGGCATGCCCGCCCCCTACCATCACCAGATCCCGCGTCAGGGGCACATCACTCAGCACCGCTCCACCCTCTTTTCTCCCTAAATATCCCGGAGTTTGAGGCAGAGCCTCAATAAGAATAAAATCGAATGCGGGCTCTGCCCGCTCCTTTTCCTAACAGCCCAACCAGACACCCGCTAATGAAAATCCCGCGACTTCGGGATCACCCGCACCTCGCGCGGATGTGTGCGCCCGCCAGCCTGCCCCGGCACAGGGTGCTTGACCTCATCCCCGCGCGCATAGGTCTCCGGCACCCTCTCATGAGACAACGCATCGAGCCTGTCCGTTCGGTTCTCCAATCTGTCCGCCACCACATGAATGACCTTGCCATCGCTCTGGATGCGCCCATGCACCACCAGCAGGCGCGCCGACATGATGATGGGCCGGAACTGCTCAAACAGCCTGGGCCAGATCACCAGGTTGGCCACCCCGCCTTCGTCCTCCAGCGTGATGAAACACACGCCTTTGGCACTCCCCGGTTTCTGCCGCACCAACACCAACCCGGCCAGCGACACCCGCTGTCCGTGCCGCATCCCCGGCAGCGCATCGGTGCAGGCAAACCCCTGCCCCCGCAGGCTTTGCCGGTAGAACGACATCGGATGCGCCTTCAGGGACAACCGCAGCGTCTGATAATCCGCCACCACATGTTCCGCCCTGGGCATGGCCGGAAGCGCAACAAAAGGCTCCGCGCCTTCGTCCTTCGCCGCCACATAGGAAAAGATCGGCAGATCCGGCGCGTCCTTCAGCCCCTGCGCCTGCCAGAGCGCGGCGCGCCGGTCCAGCCCCATCCCCCGCATCGCATCCGCCGCCGCCAACCGCCGCACCGATCCGCGGTCCAGCTTTGCACGGACCTTCAAATCCGCCACATCCTCAAACGGCGCATCCCGCGCTGCCATGATCCGCCGTCCTGCATCCTCCCGCATCCCATCCACCTGCCGGAACCCAAGGCGCAGCGCGAAACCTTCGCCGCAAGGCTCCAGGGTGCAATCCCAATCGGAGAAATCCACATCCACCCCGCGCACCTCCACCCCGTGCTCGCGGGCATCCCGCACAATCTGCGCAGGCGCATAGAACCCCATGGGCTGGGAATTGAGCAGAGCGCAGGCAAAAACCGCCGGGTAATGACACTTCATCCACGACGACACATAGACCAGCTTGGCAAAGCTCGCCGCATGGCTCTCAGGGAAACCATATTCCCCGAACCCCTTGATCTGATCAAAACACCGTTGCGCAAAATCGGCGTCATAGCCGCGTTCTGTCATCCGCCCGACCATCTTCTGTTGCAAGGTCTCGATCGTCCCACGCGACCGAAAGGTCGCCATCGCCTTGCGCAACTCATTGGCCTCCGCTGGGGAAAACTTCGCCGCATCAATGGCAATCTTCATCGCCTGCTCCTGAAAGATCGGCACACCCAGCGTTCGCCCAAGGATTTTCAACAACTCATCCTGCGGACGCTCCGCCCCCGGTGCCGGATAAGACACCCCCTCAATCCCCTGCCGCCGTCGCAAAAACGGATGCACCATGTCGCCCTGAATGGGGCCGGGCCGCACAATCGCCACTTCGATCACCAGATCATAAAAGGTCCGCGGGCGCAGCTTGGGCAGCATCGCCATCTGCGCACGGCTCTCCACCTGAAACACCCCCAGCGAATCCCCCGCACAGAGCATGTCATAGGTCGCCGCATCCTCTGCGGGCACCGTGGCCAGATCGTAATCCACCCCGTAATGCGCCCGCATCAGGTCAAACCCCTTGGCGATACAGGTCAGCATCCCCAGCGCCAGAATATCCACCTTGAAAATCCCCAGCGCGTCGATGTCATCCTTGTCCCACTCGATGAACGACCGCTCCGGCATGGCGCCGTTGCCGATGGGCACCATCTCCGTCAAAGGCCGCTCCGTCAGGATAAACCCGCCCACGTGCTGCGACAGATGCCGTGGCATCCCGGTCATCTGCTGCGCCAATTTTAACACCCGCCGCAGATAAGGATCGCTCAAATCCAACCCCGCTTCACTGACGCGCTTCTCCTTCATCTCCCCTTCAAAGCTGCCCCAAACCGTCCCGGCGAGTTTCGAGGTCACATCCTCACTCAGCCCCATCGCCTTGCCCACCTCCCGAATGGCCGACCGGGGCCGGTAGTGAATGACCGTCGCACAGAGCCCGGCCCGTTCCCGACCGTATTTTTCATACATGTACTGGATGACTTCCTCGCGCCGCTCATGCTCGAAATCCACGTCAATGTCCGGCGGCTCGTCCCGTTCCTCGGACAAGAACCGCTCAAACAACACGTCATGCTCTTCCGGGTCCACCGCGGTGATCCCAAGACAGAAACACACCGCCGAATTCGCCGCCGACCCCCGCCCCTGACATAAGATGGGCGGGCTGGCGTCCTGACGCGCGAACCGCACGATGTCGTTGATCGTCAGAAAATACCGCGCGATCTTCTTGGAACGAATGAGCGCAAATTCCTTCTCGATGATCCCCCTGATCCGCTCCGACACGCCATCCGGATAGCGCCACGCCGCCCCCGCCCAGGTCAGCCGCTCCAATTCCTCCTGTGCCGTGCGCCCCTCCGGTTCGATCTCATGCGGATATTCATACTTCAGATCCGCCAATGAAAACCGACACCGATCTGCCACCACCCGTGTCGCCGCAATCGCATGCGGCCACGCACTGAACAAGCGGCACATCTCCGCCGGCGATTTCAGATACCGCTCCGCATTCGCCTCCAAGGCAAAGCCCGCGTTCTCAATGGTGCAGCCCTCCCGAATACAGGTCATCACATCCTGCAAGGGCCGTCGCTCCGGCGCGTGATAAAGCACATCATTCGTCGCCAAAATCGACAACCCCTGCGCCCGCGCCAACCCATCCAGCCGCGCAATCCGCGCCACATCGTCCCCGCGATAGAGATACGCCGCGCCCACATACCGCATCCCCGGCAGCGCCTTCACCAACCTCGGCAACCCCGCCTCAAACACCTCCAGCCGCGCGGGCGGCATCACGATCAACTCCAGCCCGTCCGCCTGCGCCGCCAGCATCTCCAGCGTCAGATGGGTCTCCCCCTTCTCCTGCCAGCCCCCGTCCACATCCGCCATCTTGCCCTTGCTCAGCAACACCGACAGCCGCGCATAGGCCTCCCGATCCCTCGGATAGGCCAGCACCTGCGTCCCGCACAGCAACACCAACCGCGCGCCGATCACCGGTCGCACACAGGCCTTGCCTGCTTCCACATGCACCCGCACCACACCCGCCAGCGTGTTGTGATCCGCCACCCCCATCGCGTCATAGCCCAGCACATTGGCCGTCGCCGTCAGATCAACCGCATCCGACGCCGCGCGCAAAAACGAAAAACAACTCGCCAGCCCCAGCTCCACATAGGCACTGGGCGGGTGCCACTGAAACGGATCATCCCCCTCCAGCGTGCGCCGCTTGAACCCCTCCTGCTGCGGCATCTACACAGACGACACCTGATCCATGAACGCAGGTCCCCCCTCTTTTTGGCCATAAATATCCCAGAGCTGCCCTCTCCCCCCACACACCACTGGCGTTAAAACGCTAACGGGAGGGCGGGCGGGGCGTCGCGGCACGCGCGCGCCGACCGGCTCACGCAAAAATCCCGTGCACAAACCAGCGCGGATCGCCGCCGCGTCCGTCGCCCAAAATCCCTTCCCGAAACAGCCAGAACCGCCGCCCATCGACAACCTCCACCTTGTAATAATCGCGCAACCTCGTGCCCGCCTTGTCGCGCCACCATTCGGGCGCGATCCGTTCGGGCCCCTCATGCCGCACCATCCGAAACGCCACGCGCCGCCAGCGAAACTGCGCGGGCGGCCCTTCGGGCACAGCATATAAAACCGCCACCTCCTCCGCAGGTTCCAGCAACCGCAAAGGCCGCTCCCGCACCAGCACCGGCACCGCTTCACCTTCGCCCCGCAACGCAGGCTGCCGCCGCTCCACCCGTTCGGGCAGGTGGCTCTCGACCCAGGCCGACCATGTCACCTTCTGCGGCCCCAACCGCGCCGTCAGCCGATCCAGTAACGCCGCCACATCGCGCCCGGCATCCCGCGCTCCGTCCAGATGGTCCTGATGCAGCGCCAGGGGTTCGGCCACCAAAGCTTCCAGCGTCAGCAAATCAAAGCCAAACCCCGGATCAATCCCCTCCAGCTTGCCTTCCATCAACCGCAGCAAATGCGCAGGCTCCCGGCTCGGCTGCGCCAGCGCCACATCGCGTGACCGCCATTCCCCATCCACGCGGTAGATCGTCAACCGCAACCGCCGCGCGCCCTGCTCCGCCTTGGCCAATTGCGCCGACAAATCGCGGGCCAGCCCTTCCAGATGCGGCACCGGATCAATCACCGGCTCCGCCAGCCGCGCGCGGGCCAGCCAGCGCGGCGGCTCAGGCGGCGCATCCAACGGCGCGCCTTCGCGCCCCAAAGCCCGGTCCAGCAACACCAGCGGATTGAGATCCGCCGCCACCCGGTCAAACCGCCGCATCAGCGCCACACGCGGCACCTGCATCAACGCACCCAGCGTCTTCAGCCCCAAACGCTGCAACAGCTGCACGGTCTTGTCCTCCACCCCCAGCGCCGCCACCGGCAGCGGCGCCAGCGCCACCTCCATATCGTCTGGCCCGCAGATACACCCCGCAGGCCCGTAGCGCGCCAGCATCCGCGCGGCCCCCCGCGTGGGGGCCACCGCCAGCCGTGCGCCCAGCCCCTGCATCTTGAACCGGGTCGCCATATCACGCAGCATCGCCGCTTCCCCGCCAAACAGATGATCCGCCCCGGCGGTATCCATCACGATCCCGTCCAACCCGTCACGCACCGTCCACGGGCACCATCGCCGCGCCCAGAGCGCGGTCTGATCCAACAGCTTCACCTCCCGCGCAGGCTCCCCCGGTTCCACGTGCAGATCCGGGTGGATCGCCTGCACATCGACCACGCGCGCGCCACTGCGCACACCGCGCTTGGCAGCCGCTGCACTTACCGCATGAATGACCGGCCCGTGCGTGCCCTGCACCGACAAGACCACCGGCACGTCATCGCCGGGCAGCGTCCGCTGCTCTGCCGTGATCCGCCGCCAGCGGTCCATCGCCAGATCGGGAAAGCAGACGGAGACGATCCGCCCCGCGTTTTGGGTCGCCCTGCCCGTCATAGGCCGCGTGCCAGACCCCCGGCGCCCGCCCGCGCGCGCGGAACAATTCCGCCTCCCACAACGGCGCACCGGGGGCGGCGGAGTTGTACGCATGCCTGCGCGACGGCATCGACGTCAGCCGCCAGCGCTCGCGCGCCGCCGACAGCGCGCCATGGTCCCCCGACCGGATCAGCCACACCGGCACCTGCGCCGCCTCCGCACGCAGCGCCAGCCGTTTGGTGGCGGTAAAACTCAGCACCTCCGGCGCGCCGTGGATCTCTCCCACCACGGCGGCCAACCCGGCGCAGGCCGCGCCCTCTTCCATCGCCCAAAGCACATCGCGCGGATGGCTGACCTCCACCCGCAGCACCTTGCCGGTAAAGCCAAAATGCCCCAAAGCCGCGCCATACAAACGCCCGTTCTCGCGCCGCGACATGCGGTCGCTGATCCAAAGCACCGGCTTGTCCCCCTCGGGCAAACAAGCCAGCACAAACCCCGTCACCGCCGCATCGAACGGTCCGCCCGACAACACGTCGCGCAGCACGGCCCCCCCATGCTGCGGCGCGGGCACATCCTGAACCAGACGTTTGGCAGACAGGGATATCACCTGTCCGATTGGCGAATCGGCATTCATGCATCTCTCCATTTGTTCACTTTTTGTTCTATTTGAAAAGAGCACCAAAATCGACCCCCTTCCTGCAATGATTTGCAAAACCCGTGGCAACAGGCTTGGATGGCCCCAACAACAGGAGCCCCCCATGACCCGCCAGCAAAACGCCTCGTGGCAGATCACCAAACCCGCCGTCACCAGCCGCCATGGCATCGTCGCCAGCCAGTCCCGTGTGGCAGCCACCGTCGGGGCGAAGATCATGGCGGAGGGCGGCAATGCGGTGGATGCCGCGATTGCCACCTCGTTTGCGCTGGGGGCGGCTGAGCCATGGATGAGCGGTATGGGCGGCGGCGGTTACATGGTGATCCGCCCCGCAAATGGGCCTGCGAAAGTGGTCGAATTCGGCATGCGCGCGCCCAAAGGGCTGCGCACGGAGGATTACCCAATCACCGGTGGCAAGGCGAATGACCTCTTCCCCTGGCCCGCCGTGCAGGACGATCGCAACGTGTTCGGCGCCACCGCCGTGGCCATCCCCGGACAGGTTGCTGGCATGGCGCTTGCGCATGAGACCTTTGCCACCAAACCCTGGGCTGATCTTCTGGCCCCAGCCATCTCATTGGCCGATGATGGCCTCCCCGTGGATTGGTTTGCACAGCTGATCATCGGCGGCTCCGCCCGCGATCTGCATCCCTTTGACGCCTCGCGGGAAACCTTCCTCGACGATGCGGGCTTTCCCAAATCCTCCGGCTGGACCGCCTTGGGCGAAACCCGCTGCGACCTCAGCCGTCTTGCCGCCTCCCTGCGCGTTGTCGCGGCCCAAGGCGCGCCGGGGTTCTACACCGGCCCGCTGGCCGACAGCATCATCGCTGATCTGCACGCCGCAGGTGGGCGGCACAGGCTGGAAGACCTCTCCACCTACCGTGCCACGCTGGTGGATGCCTCCGCAGATGCCTACCGCGGCCATACCGTGCTGGGTACGCCCACGCTGACCGCAGGGCCCACCCTTGCCCGTGCGCTGGATCTGATGGCGGGCAACTGGCACCCACGTGGCACCGCCCCCGATGCGACCGCCTATGCCGCCTATGACGCCGCGATCCGGCAGGCCAATATCGAACGGTATGAGACCATGGGCGACATTGAGAACGAGCCAGACCCCTCCTGCACCAGCCATTTCAGCGTGGTCGATGCCGAGGGCACCATGGTGGCTGTCACCCAGACACTGCTGTCGATCTTCGGCTCCCGCCTGATGCTGCCGGGCAGTGGCATCCTGATGAACAACGGCATCATGTGGTTCGATCCCGAACCCGGCAAGCCGAACTCTCTGGGGCAAGACAAACGCTGTCTGGCGAACATGTGCCCCACCGTGGTGGAGCGCAGCGATGGGGCGGTGTTTGCACTTGGCGCCTCGGGTGGGCGCAAGATCATGCCGTCCGTGGCGCAGTTGATCTCCATGGTGCTGGATTATGGCATGGATCTGGACACCGCCCTGCACACCCCGCGTCTGGACATGAGCCTGGTGGAGCAAACCATCGCCGACGACAGCCTCGCGCCGGAGGTGCTCTCCGCGCTGGAGGCCGCCTTGCCGCATCCGGTGATCCCTGCGCCGCGCACGATCTTCCCGCTGCATTTCGCCTGCCCCTCCGCCGTGTCGCGGCTGGCCGGGATCAATGCGGGTGCAACAGAAATCATGACGCCCTGGGCCGACGCTGTCGCTGCCGAAAGGTAGATACGGCCTACGCCAGCCCGCGTCTTTCGCGCTCAAGCCGGGCGCTCAGCAGTTCCTGCGCATGGTCCAGCAGCTTGTCGAGGATCGTGGTCAGCGCCTCGACCTCCTTGGGGTCGAGCGGGGCAAGAACCCGTTCGTTGCCGCGCAGCACCTCAACCATCATCTTCTCATGCAGGGCAATCCCCTTGGAGGTCGGCTGCAACGCAATGGCGCGTCCGTCGTTCGGGTCCGTCATGTTGCGGATAAGGGCTTTCTTCAGCAGCGATTTGATGACCCGGCTCAGCTGGGATTTATCCATCAGCAGCGCGTCCGACATGTCACCGGCGCGGGTGGGCGCGCGCGCCACGATCAGCGCCAACAGCCGCCACTCGTTCAGGCTGATATCAAACATCCGCTCGGACCATTGATGGCCGGCACGCTCATTAATGTTCACCAGCCGCTGCAACCGAAATGTGATCACATCTTCGATGGACGTCACTTCAGGATGCCTGGACGTCACCGGCGCCGCGTCGATCATGTCTATCTTCTCATTCGTCATCAAAATACCTTTGCGCGAAGAATACCCGTTTCAGTTTATGACATCCATAATTTTTGATCCCCCCTGCACGAGCGGCAATCCGGCTGCGCAAAAGCCAAAAAAAAGCGCCGGACAGAGCCAGCGCTTTTCCAATCTGTATCGGCCTGCGGCTGCCGTCAGCCTTTGCCCTTCCAGGGCACCAGGATCCGCTCCGCCCAGCGCATCAGCATGTCGATGCCAAAGCCGATGACGCCGATCAGGATGATACCCATGATCACGATATCGGTGTTCTGGAACTTGGAGGCCGTCATGATCATCATGCCCGCCCCCTGCTCCGCCGCCACCAGTTCAGCAGCCACAACCGTGCCCCAGCACACACCCATCGCAACCCGCGCACCGGTGAAAATCTCCGGCAGGGAGTTGGGTACAATGACGTGACGCATGATCTGCCACTTGCTGGCACCCAGCGAATAGGCCGCGTGCACCTTGGAGATCTTGACCCCCGACACACCCGACCTGGCCGCAATCGCCATGATCCACAGGGCCGCAAGGAACAGCAGGATGATCTTGCCCGCCTCGCCAATGCCCGCCCAGATGATCACCAGCGGGATCAGGGCCAGCGGTGGCACCGGGCGCATGAACTCCACGATGGGATCAAACCAGCCGCGGAACCAATCGCTCAGCCCCATGGCATAGCCCAGCGGGATCCCCACCAGAGCGCCCAGAAGGAAACCCAACACAACCCGGAACAGGGAGAACCCCAAATGCTCCAGCAGCGTGAAGTTGCGGAAACCTTCACTGGCGATCTGAAGGGTCCGGGTGAAAACCTCTTCCGGCGCGGGCAGATACAGCGGCTCCATCTGCCACCCGCGTGTCGGCGCGAAGTTCGGCGTGCCCTTGTCAGACAATGTCACCGTTCCGTTCTCAACCGAAACAGTCTCGCCCGGCGCAATGCGCTGCCCGTTGATCGCAATCACCTGCGCGCCTTCGGACTTCTTGATGTCATCGTTGCCATCAACGCGCACCAGACCGCTGCGCCACTGGGCAATCGCAACTGAATCGTTCTTGGCAAACCCATCGCCGGGATCAACCTCTGGCGCATCGGTCGGCTCTTCACGTGGATACACCACGATCGACACGGTCGCGTCATCCGTCGCCCCATCTGCCTGCGCAGTATAGGTAAAGGTCGTGTCGCCCTTGAACGGCCCCGGTGCATGCAGGAACCCCGGCAGCAGCGTGGACCCGGTAAAGACACCCCACATCAAAAAGATCGTCAGAATGGAGATGATACCAGCAGCCCGATTGGGCCGTACCGCGCTTTCATCCCCAAATGTCACCGTCTTGAGCGAGGTATAATCAGAAATGCCTGCGCCCCGTACCACCTTGGTCACGATAAAGAACGCCGCAACGAAGATCAGGATGTACATCAAAAGAGGGATCATGCCGCGTCCTCCTTGGTGCCCATAATCTCTTCTTCCATGTCCCAGATCATGTTCAGGATCTCTTCACGCTTGGGTCCGAAATCCTCGTGCTTTTTCACTTCACGCAGATCCGCGTTCACGCCCAGTTCTGCAAAGGGCAGGCGGTACTCCTTGTGAATGCGTCCCGGTCGCGGCGCCATCACGATCAGACGCTCCCCCAACAGCAACGCCTCTTCAACGGAGTGGGTGATCAGAATGATCGTCTTGCCCGTCTCTTTCCACAGTTTGAGCACAAGGCTCTGCATCTTCTCCCGCGTCAGCGCGTCCAGCGCGCCCAGCGGTTCGTCCATCAGAATAACATCCGGGTCATTGGCCAGACAGCGGGCCAGGGCCACACGCTGCTGCATCCCGCCGGACAATTCGTAGACGGCCTTTTCCTTGAAGTCCTGCAAGCCCACAACATCCAGCAGATGATCCACGATCTCTGCCTTGTCGTTCTTGGGCATGCCCTTCATCGAAGGGCCAAAGCCCACATTCTCGCGCACGGACATCCACTCAAACAGCGCACCTTGCTGGAACACCATGCCGCGTTCGGCATCGGGTCCGGTGATCTGGTGGCCGTTCAGGGTCATCACGCCGCCCGTGGGGGCCAGAAAGCCTGCCACGATGTTCAAAAGTGTCGTCTTGCCGCAGCCCGACGGGCCCAGCACGCTCAGCAATTCGCCCGCCTTCAGGTCAAGCGAAACATCCTGAAGCGCCTGAACATGCCCCCCATCGGGCAGGTCAAAACGCATGGATAGATTGTCAATGGAAAGTCCGGTCATATGGCTACTTCCTCTCCCTGTCAGGAGAAACTGGGCCGGGTTATCCCCGCCTCTGTGATCTTGAAACCCGAGGGCACAAACGGCGCGGCCTGTAACAGCCGCGCCGCCGTAATGGTTTACATGCCTTTGGCAGCTTCCAGTGGGCCTGTGTTCACAGTGCCTTCATAGCTGTCCAGTGCGCTGTCGATGGAACCGGATTCCACGAACACGTCCGCCACGCCCTTCATGAAGGGTGCTGCGTTGCCGCCGAACCATGCGGAAGACAGCTGCTCTTCGATGGTGGGGAATTCGAAGGTGGAGATGGACGCTTTGGTCGCCTCAACATCCATACCGGATTCCTGTGCGATCACCGCCAGCATTTCGTCGCTCTGGTTGGCTGCCCACTCCGCATTTGCGTCCGCAGTCACCTTGACGAATTTCGCCATCGTGTCGCCGTTCTCTGCGATGAAGGCCGCAGGCGCGGATGTCACGTCAAACACCAGAATGCCCAGTTCCTGCTTTTCAGCACCGGTCAGAAGGATGTTGCCGTATTCTTTCATACGCGCAAGGCCACCGCCCCAACCGCAGGCAAAGTCAACCGCACCCTGAGACAGGGCCGCCGCACCTTCTGGTGGCGCCATGTCAACGATCTGCAAGGATGCGACGTCCACGCCGAAGTGGTCCATCTGACGCAGGAAGCCGTAGTGCGCCGCTGTGCCCAGTGGCACGGCCACTTTCTTGCCGGCCAGTTCGCCTGCGGAGCTCTTGTCGATCTCCAGATCCGCTTTCACAACGCAGTTGTCGTTCTCGGAATAGGACACGGCCACGTCAACGACCTGGATGTCCTGACCACCGGATGCCGCCACAACGAAGGGGGGCACACCCTGAGAGACGGAAATCTGCACGTCGCCGGATGCCATCGCGGCGGACATTGCTGTGCCGGTCTCGAAGGACACCCAGTTCACTTTCATGCCCAGCGCTTCGTCGTAAGCACCGGAGGCTTTTGCGGCCAGGAATGGCATGGGCCATTCGAGGAAGTAACCAACGGTGATTTCACCATGGCCGTCGGCCATTGCGGCTTGGCTGGACATCGCCATAACGACGCCGGCGACAAAACCTGTTGCTGTTTTCTTGATCATAACATTCTCCCTGTTGATCATTATGCCGGACCAACGGCCCGGTATTAAGATACTCCGCCGACACTTGTTGTCGGTCATTCGTACCACCGTAGACTGGCAGATGCGTCAGAAGGCCTCAAGCGGCCATTTTGCAGCTTATTTCAACGGTGTTTGTACAACTCTGTTTCACAAAATCGAAATCGGTCACAGCGCTGCGCAGTGGCGCAAAGTGAGGGCCAAGCCTGCAAAGAATAAACGTCCAATTTGGCTGCGCCCGTGAGTCCAGTTTGGCAAAAAGCCGCTGTTTTTCGTCTGCCGCCGGTGGGCCGGTGGCGGATCAGGTGATCGGCTTTGGCTGCCCTGTGCCGTGGCTTTGGCGCGATGTTGCGCACAAATGCCGCTTTTTGTGGCATGATGGGGCCCACAGACGACCGCATAAAGTCGGGATGCGCGTCAAGAGGTCTTGATTCTGGCGCTACCGATGATCAAGCTCTGGCCCTACTTGATTCTGCGAATTACCAGCAGATGTTGGCGATAACGGTATAAAAAGCACCTCGATTTCACTCAACACGCAGCGACGAAAGGTCTGACATGATGGACGGCAATTTCAATGAAAACGATCTCTCCCGCGTTGTCGAAGCAGACCGCGCGCACGTCTGGCACCACCTGAGCCAGCACAAGCAATACATGAACGATGACAAGGACGCCCAGGTCGATCCCCGCATCATCGTCGAAGGCAAGGGCCTGCGCGTCTGGGACCAGAAGGGCAAAGAACACATCGACGCCGTCGCCGGTGGCGTCTGGACGGTCAACGTCGGCTACGGCCGCGAACGCATCGCCAACGCTGTGCGCGACCAATTGGTCAAGCTGAACTTCTTCGGCGGCACCGCAGGCTCCATCCCCGGTTCGATCTTCTCCGAGATGCTGATCGACAAGATGCCCGGCATGTCCCGCGTCTACTACGCTTCCTCCGGGTCTGAAGCGAACGAGAAAGGCTTCAAGATGGTCCGCCAGATCGCGCACAAGCGCTACGGCGGCAAGAAGAACAAGGTCCTCTACCGCGACCGCGATTACCACGGCGGCACCATCGCCACGATGGCCGCAGGTGGTCAGGACGAGCGCAACGTGCAATACGGCCCCTTCCCCGAAGGCTTCGTGCGCGTCCCCCATTGCCTTGAGTACCGCAAGCACGAGCAGGACGGCGCGCCGGACGAAAACTACGGCGTCTGGGCTGCTAACCAGATCGAAGAGGTCATCCTGCGCGAAGGCCCCGACACCATCGGCTCGCTCTGCCTTGAGCCGGTGACGGCAGGCGGCGGCGTCATCACCCCGCCGACGGGCTATTGGGAGCGCATCCGCGAGATTTGCGATCAGTACGACATCCTGCTGCACATCGACGAAGTCGTCTGCGGCGTCGGGCGCACCGGCACGTGGTTCGGCTACCAGCACTACGGCATCCAGCCCGACATCGTGACCATGGCCAAAGGCGTCGCCTCCGGCTATGCGGCGATCTCCTGTTGTGTGACGACCGAGAAGGTCTTCGACATGTTCAAGGACGACGCCTCCGACCACCTGAACTACTTCCGTGACATCTCCACCTTCGGGGGGTGCACCGCAGGGCCGGCGGCCGCGATCGAAAACATGCGCATCATCGAGGAAGAAGACCTGCTGGCAAACACCGTCGCCATGGGCGACTACATGCTCGACCAGCTGGCCGCCCTTCAGGACAAACACGCCGTCATCGGGCAGGTCCGGGGCAAGGGCCTGTTCCTGGGTGCCGAACTGGTGACTGACCGCGCGACCAAGGAACCGGTCCACGAGAAAATCGTCGGTCAGGTCGTCGCCGACTGCATGAGCCAAGGCGTGATCATCGGGGCCACCAACCGCTCCGTACCCGGCAGGAACAACACCCTGTGCTTCTCGCCCGCGCTGATCGCCACCAAGGATGACATCAATCAGATCGTTGCAGCGGTGGACGGGGCGCTGGGGCGTGTGTTCGGGTAACACGCCGACACAAACCAATGACAAAAAGGGGCGGGCCTGCGGGTCCGCCCTTTTTCGTTGTCCGCACGATCCAACAGAAGAAAACCGCTTTCGCTGATCCGGAAAAACTGGCATCCGAACAGACATGGCACTGCGCGCAGCACATCTCTCGGACGCATCAAGCATCGCGGCCATATCTATCGAAGTGTGGATCGGCACATACCTCAAGAAGGGCGTCACCGCATTCTTCGCAGAGTATGCCCTGCAAGAATTCACAGCCGAGAAGACCGCAAACACCATTGCCGACCCCGACCAGTTCATAATGGTCTCAGAAAACGCTGAGGGGATCGACGGCTTCATCCAGGTTTCCGCCAACAGCCCCGCGCCTGTTGATGGCTGTTCCGACATGGAGATTTCGACGTTCTACGTACAACCCCGCCACCATGGAAAGGGCATTGGGAAACGCCTCCTGTCTGCGGCGATTGACCATTGCCGTGAAGCTGGTGCTGCCTCTGTCTGGCTCACAACGAACGCAGAAAACGATCCCGCAATTGCGTTCTATCTTGCAAAGGGATTTGAGCACGTGGGCGAAACTGACTTTCGCATTGACGACAAGGGGTACCTGAACAACGTCTATCGGCTTGCGTTGCGCTGAACGTCCGCATCCACCGCCCCGCAGTTCCATGCAAAGCGCCCCCCTCACACAAACGCCCCCGCACCTTGACACTTGGGCGGATTGCGCGTCCCCTGTTCCCGTCTTGCCCGAACATGACACTTCACGCCCACTGCCATCGGCAAAGGGCCGCCTACGGCTGAAAATCATCGGAACAAACCACAGGCTCCGACGTTTTCACCCAAGACAAGAAGGGAAGACCACTATGAAAAAGCTATTGATTGCCGTTCCATTGATTGCCGCCCTTGCCGCCTGCACTGAAGGCGGCCCAAATCAGAGCGCACTGACCGGTGCCGCTCTGGGTGCTGCTGCCGGTGCCGCTGTGTCGGGTGGCGACGACCGCGTTGCAGGAGCCCTGATCGGCGGGGCCGCGGGTGCCGCTGCGGGCAACTACCTCGGGCGCACGCAGTCCGGCCAGTGTATCTATCAGAATTCAGCTGGACAGCGCTATCGCGCCGCCTGCCCCTGATCGGGACATGACAAGATGGAAAGGCCCCCGGACGGGGGCCTTTTCCGTTACAGCTCCATGGCAAGCTCATGTTGTCCCGCGATGTCCTGCGCACCACAGGCGCGCATGAACGCCCGAAACCCGGCATCCTCTTGCGCGATGTTGATGAACCGCAATGGCCTGCCCGACAGTTCTGACTGCATCCCGCTCAACAGCGCCCGCCCCACGCCCTGCCGCCGCAGATCCTTGCGCACCGCCACCTGATAGAACGTCGCCGTTGCCGGGTTCGCAGCGCCATAGCCCGCCAATCCCGCGTCATCAAAGAACGCCAGACACAGCACATCCTCGGCAATCGCCGCGAGCGACGGATCATCGTTCTGCCAGGAGGGCCGCCAATCGCGCAGCGCAGGCACCTGCGCCGCAATGCGGGACCACGGCACACCCTCCACCGCTGCCGCGCCCGCCTCCACAGCATCGCTCAACACGTAACAATCCAGTTCCCGTGCAACCGTCATGCCCAGCGACCGGTACAACCCCGCTGCTGTCTCGTTTGTGCGCAGGACCTCGGTCTGAAACCCGGTCACCCCCTGCGCCCGCAGGCCCTCCAGACAGGATACCGCCATGGCCCGCGCCATCCCACGGGACCGAAACGGTGGCCGTGTGCCGCTTGAAATCAGATAGCCAAAAGTGTCCCGGATCGACACCAGCCAGATCGCTGCGATCTCCCCGTCAATCACGGCAATGCGGGAGGCTGCCCTGTCCAGCCCCCGCTGCTGCATCATGAAGGCAAACGTCGCCTCATCCAGTTGCATCGGGATGGCATAATCCGAAAACGCATCGGCCATGGCGGAGGACAAAGCGGCGTTTGTGGCCTCCTGTGCAGTGGTGATTTCAAACATCGGCGTCTCCTTATGTGCCGCTGGAACTGCGCGCACCTGCCTGTGTTTCAAACCGGCCCGTTCAAGGCAAGGCCGCGCTTACCCGCCTTCGCGGTCGCGTCGGCGTTGCTCAATCCGTTCGATCAGGTCCAGAGCCTCGATGCGGATCCGGGGCAACGGGTTGTCCTTCGGATAGCCATGGATCTGGCCCGCCAGCAGCGCATGATAATAGACGCGCAGCACCTTGTTGATCCGGGTGGAATACCCCGGCCCCATTTTCCTGAACCATTTCACCAGATCGGCATCCAGCCGCAGGGTCACGCGTGTGGTTGCCGGTCTGACCGGGTCGTCATAGTCCAACCCCTGCCAGCCTTCCGGCAGACTTTGATCGATCCACTTGTCTTCAATTTCCTGTTGCAGCCGTTCCAGTTCGACCATCATACGGGTCTGAGCCTCTTTCTGGCGCATCTCAGCCTCCTTTATTGCGAGAACGTTAAGAGTGCTCCAAAGGGGTTAACATCCTGAAATGGCACCGTGCGGTGTACAGGGTGTGTACAGGCTGTGCCATTTCGGTTTTGGGAAATTGCGCATTTTTGATACCGTCGGTCTCATTTTTGTTTACATCTTGCCGAATCTCGGGCATGTTAATCTTGTTGGAAATCGCCATTTCAGCATTCTATAAATCCAGTTTGATATCCACCTAAGTCCAGTATATGGAGTAGGGATGGCCCTTCCTGTCGAAACCTTCTTCCTCCATCCGGAGGCGCAGGGCACCCTGCAACAGCAGATCCAGCAGATGATTGCCCAGGGCATTCTGTCCGGGCGGTTTCAGCAGGGTGAGAAACTCCCCTCCACCCGCAAACTCGCGATGCACCTCGGCGTCAGCCGGATCACGGTGACCATCGCCTATACCGAATTGCTGGCCAATGATTACCTGATCTCCAAGGGCCGCTCGGGCTATTACGTCTCCGAAAATGCGCCCGCACCGCCCAGCTTTACCCCCGCGCATGAGGAACAGGATTGTGTCGATTGGAACCGCGCCATCGGGCAGCGTTTCAGTGGCGGGGCGGCGTTTCACAAGCCGCATGACTGGGCGCGTTTTCGCTATCCGTTTATCTATGGTCAGGCAGATCAGACGCTCTTTGATCACGCCAACTGGCGGCTTTGCGCGCTACAGGCCTTGGGGCAGCGGGACTTTACTGCGCTGACCACCGATTACTTCGATCAGGACGACCCGCAGCTGGTGGAATTCATCGCGCGGCACACCCTGCCCCGGCGCGGCATCTCCGCCCGGCCAGAGCAGATCCTGATCACACTGGGCGCGCAGAATGCGCTGTGGCTGACCACGCAGGTGCTGCTGACCCAACGCCGGAGTGCGGCATTGGAAGACCCCTGCTACCCTGCACTGCGTGACATTCTTTCGCAGTCGCGGTGTCACGTAACCCCTGTGCGCGTTGACGCGGACGGCCTGCCACCCGAAGCGATCCCCCCCGGCACCGACGTGGTCTTCACCACCCCCAGCCATCAGTGCCCGACCAATGCCACCATGCCCATGAACCGCCGCCGCGCCCTGCTGGACCGCGCGCGGGAGATGGACATGCTGATCGTCGAAGACGATTACGAGTTCGAGATGTCGTTCCTCAAATCGCCCTCGCCCGCGCTCAAGTCTCTGGATGCGGAGGGGCGCGTGATCTATGTTGGCAGCTTCTCCAAATCGCTCTTCCCCGGCCTGCGGCTGGGGTATCTTGTCGGCTCCGAACCCTTCATTCGGGAGGCCCGCGCGCTGCGCGCCTCCGTTCTGCGCCATCCGCCCGGTCACATCCAGCGCACGGCGGCGTATTTTCTGTCTCTTGGCCATTATGACGCCCTGATCCGCCGCATGGGCACCGCCTTGCAGGACCGTCGCGAGGTGATGGAGGCCGCGCTGGCGGATCACGCGCTCACCGTGTCCGGACGCGGCACTTTTGGCGGTTCGTCCTTCTGGATGCGCGCGCCCGCGTCCGTGGATACCGACGATCTGGCCCGCCGCTTGCATAGCCGCGGTGTGCTCATCGAACCCGGCCGCGCGTTCTTCGCCGATGACGCGCGGGCCGCAAATTACTACCGCCTCGCCTATTCCTCCATTCCCACCAGCCGCATCGCCGACGGCGTGGGCCTGATCGCCGACGAACTCGCGGTTGCCGCATGACTGGCACTAAGCGGTTTTCCCTTTTGGCCCTAACCCTACCCGAATTCACCCCCTAGGTTCCGCGCAACGCACGCTAGATTCGCAAATTCTTCACCTATTCAAGGATACCCTGCTATGAAAATGACGACCGAAGAGGCCTTTGTAAAAGTCCTGCAGATGCACGGCATCGACAACGCCTTCGGGATCATCGGTTCTGCCATGATGCCGATCTCTGACTTGTTCCCGCAGGCAGGGATCAAATTCTGGGACTGCGCGCATGAGACGTCCGGCGGCATGATCGCGGACGGCTACACCCGTGCGACAGGCAAGATGTCCATGGCCATCGCGCAAAACGGTCCCGGCATCACCAACTTCGTGACGCCGATCAAGACAGCGTACTGGAACCACACTCCGCTGCTGCTGGTCACACCGCAGGCGGCAAACAAGACCATCGGTCAGGGTGGTTTCCAGGAAATCGAACAGATGAAACTGTTCGAAGACATGGTCTGCTATCAGGAAGAGGTCCGCGATCCTTCGCGCATGGCAGAAGTCCTCAACCGCGTGATCGAAAAAGCGCACCGTGGCTCCGCGCCCGCACAGATCAACATCCCGCGTGACTACTGGACGCAGGTCATCGACATCGAGCTGCCGCAGATCATCCGTCTGGAGCGCCCGCAGGGGGGTGAACAGGCCGTCAAAGACGCCGCCAAGCTGCTGTCTGAAGCGGAATTCCCCGTCATCCTGAACGGTGCCGGTGTGGTTCTTTCCGGCGCCATCGACGCCTCCGCCAAGCTGGCCGAAGCGCTGGATGCGCCTGTGGCATGTAACTACCAGCACAACGATGCCTTCCCCGGCTCCCACCCGCTGGGCGTTGGTCCGCTGGGCTACAACGGCTCCAAAGCCGCGATGGAGATCATCCAGAAAGCCGACGTTGTTCTGGCACTCGGCAACCGTCTGAACCCGTTCTCGACCCTGCCCGGCTATGGCATCAACTACTGGCCAACAGATGCGAAGATCATTCAGGTCGACATCAACTCCGACCGTATCGGCCTGACCAAGAAAGTCGACGTGGCCATTCAGGGCGATGCCAAGCGCGTGGCAGAGCAACTGCTTGAGAACTTGGGCGCAGGTGCCGGCGACAAGGGCCGTCAGGAGCGTAAAGACCTGATCGCGCTGACGAAATCCCGCTGGGCGCAAGAGCTGTCCTCCATGGATCACGAGGACGACACGGACGAGGGCATCGACTGGAACGAGCGGGCGCGCAAAGCCAAGCCCGATCACATGGCGCCCCGTCAGGCCTGGCGTGCAATCATGTCCGCGCTGCCAAAGGACGCGATCATTTCGTCCGACATCGGCAACAACTGCGCCATCGGCAACGCCTATCCGTCATTCGACAAGGGCCGCAAATACCTCGCGCCGGGCCTCTTTGGTCCCTGCGGTTACGGCCTGCCTGCGATCCTCGGTGCCAAGATCGGTTGCCCCGATGTGCCTGTGGTTGGCTTTGCCGGTGACGGCGCCTTCGGCATCTCCATGAACGAGATGACAGCCTGTGGCCGGGGTGACTGGCCTGCGATCACCATGATCATCTTCCGCAACTACCAGTGGGGCGCTGAGAAGCGGAACACCACGCTTTGGTTCGAGGACAACTTCGTCGGCACAGAGCTGAACGAAGGGGTGAACTATGCGGAAATCGCCAAGGGCTGCGGCCTGAAAGGTGTGCAGTGCATGGGCATGGAAGAGCTGACAGCCGCACTCGACACTGCCGTCAAAGAGCAGATGAATGATGGCGTGACCACCTTCATCGAAGTGGTGCTGAACCAGGAGTTGGGTGAACCTTTCCGTCGCGACGCGATGAAAAAGCCCGTCTCTGTGGCTGGCATCAACCGCGACGACATGCGCGAGCAGATAACAGCCTAAGTCAGAGGAGCAGGCCGATCATGCTGCAAGAGTTACGCACCCGCGCAGCGGCCCGGCCTGCCCATATCGTGATGAGCGAAGGCCACGATCCTAGGATCGTGGCCGGCGCTCTCGACGCTGTGACAGCAGGGTTTGCCCAAGTCACGCTTGTCGGCCCCCATGCCGATGTCGCGGCCCAACTGGCTGAAGCCGGTGCCGCAGAGACCCCCCGGATTTCAATTCAGGACCCCGCCTCCTCTGCCTTGACCGCAGCGTTTGCCGAAGCGTTCTATGACTTGCGCAAGCACAAGGGCATGAGCGTTGAGGGTGCCGCCTCCGCCGTGCTGAACCCGCTTGTCTTTGCCGCCATGATGGTCCGGCAGGGCCATGCCGATGGCACCGTGGGCGGTGCAGTGGCGACCACGTCCGACACCGTGCGCGCCGCGCTGCAGGTGATTGGCAAAGCCAAGGACGCACCGATTGTCTCCAGCTTTTTTCTGATGGCGCTGCCTGCGGATCACCCCTCCGGCCGCAGCGCCATGGTGTTTGGCGACTGCGGTCTGGTCATTGATCCCGACGCGGATGAACTGGCCGCCATCGCTGTCGCATCGGCGGCATCCTACACGCAACTGACAGGGGACGCACCCAAGGTTGCGATGCTGTCGTTCTCCACCATGGGCAGCGCCAAACATGCTGCGGTCACAAAGGTGAGCGATGCGGTTGGGTTGCTGAAAGCCAACCATCCGACCCTTGATGCGGATGGCGAATTGCAGTTCGATGCCGCTTTCGTGCCCTCTGTGGGGGCTTCCAAGGCGCCGGGTTCAGCCGTCGCAGGCCATGCCAATGTGATGATCTTTCCCAACCTTGATGCAGGCAACATCGGCTACAAGATCGCGCAGCGCATCGGTGGCTGTGACGCGATTGGCCCTGTCCTGCAAGGCCTTGCCAAACCGGCCAACGATCTGTCGCGCGGCTGCACCGCGCAGGATGTCACGAACATGATCGCTGTCACTGTGCTTCAGGCCGGAGATGGCTGATCTATGGCAGATGCTCGCCTTCACGCCCGCGCAGGCTTTGGTGCTGACCTTCGTCATGTTCTGCGCCGCAATCGTGCGGGGCTTCGCGGGGTTTGCCCAATCGGCGCTGGTGATGGCGACAGCCGCCACCGTGGTGCCCCCCGTCGAGCTGATCCCGATGCTGTGGTTTCAGGAAATGGCCGCCAGCCTGGTGATGGCGCGCGGCGGCTGGCGGGACGCGGATCGGGGCACAACCGCATTGCTGGTGGCAGGCAACTGGACCGGCTGGCCCGTGGGGCTGGCGCTGACCACGGCATTGCCGACGTCCTCATCCAGCCTTACCGCGCTTGTGATCATCCTCGCCCTCGCCGTTCTGCAACTGGTGCGTCTGCGCATCCCCGGTTTGCACACGCGGTTTGGCACGCTGGTGTCGGGATTTGTGGCGGGCATCGCATCGGGTCTTGCGCATGTGGGCGGCATGGTTGTGGCGCTCTTCGTGCTCAGTCAGGACGGCGCCGCACGGTCCATGCGCGGGACGCTGGTGCTTTACCTCTTTATCGGGTCCTTCGGGTCGCTGATTTATCTCGCAGTCTTTGGCGTTATGACGCAGACTGCATTGATACGAGGGATCTTTTTGATCCCCGTGACGTTAATCGGCGTTTGGCTGGGCACCCAGGCATTCAGCCCCCGATGGGAACCTTATTATCGGCCATTTTGTCTGTGTCTGCTGATCGGTCTGGCCGCGTTTGGCCTGCTGCGTCTGGCGCTGGCGGGATGACTTTTTCGAACAAAGGAACGTAGGATATGGCCGCTTCGCAACCCACTCTCGACCTCAGCCCCAAGGTGTCGGACGAGATCCGCAAAACCACCTGTTACATGTGCGCCTGTCGCTGCGGCATCAACGTGCATATGAAAAAGGGCGACGATGGTGAGATGCGCGTGGCCTATATCGAAGGCAACCGGGATCACCCGGTCAACAAGGGCGTGCTCTGCGCCAAAGGCTCTGCGGGCATCATGCAGCACAACGCACCCTCGCGGCTGCGCAGCCCTCTGAAACGGGTCGGGCCGCGCGGGTCGGGTGAGTTCGAGGAGATCAGCTGGGACGAAGCCTATCAGATCGCCGCTGATTGGCTGGACCCCATCCGCCGCGAAAACCCTGAGAAACTGGCGTTCTTCACCGGCCGCGATCAGTCGCAATCCTTCACATCCCTCTGGGCGCAGGCCTTTGGCACACCCAACTACGCAGCACACGGCGGGTTCTGTTCGGTGAACATGGCCGCCGCTGGCATCTACACCATGGGCGGCGCGTTCTGGGAATTTGGCCAGCCGGATTGGGACCACACCAAGCTGTTCATGCTGTTCGGCGTGGCCGAGGATCACGACAGCAACCCCATCAAGATGGGCATCGGCAAGATCAAGGCCCGCGGCGCGCGTGTGATTGGCGTGAACCCCATCCGCACAGGCTACAACGCCGTGGCCGACGATTGGGTCGGAATCACGCCGGGGACAGACGGTCTGTTCATCCTGTCGATGATCCATTGCCTGATGAAAGCGGGCAAGATGGACCTGAACTATCTGGCGCAATACACCGACGCGCCGGTGTTGGTGAACGGGGACGAAAACTCCCCCGAATACGGCCTCTACCTGCGCGATGAGGACGGCAAGCAGCTGGTCATCGACCGGGTCACGGGCAAGCTCACGCCCTTCGACAAACCGGGCGTCAAACCAGACCTCGCCGCCAGCCACCGGGCCAAGGGGTTCACGCATCGCCCTGTGTTCCACAAGATGGCGGAAATGTACCTCAGCGATGAATACGCGCCCGAGGCCGTTGCCGACCGCTGCGGCATCCCCGCCCAGCGTATCCGTGCCATCGCCGCCGAACTGGCCCGCGTGGCCTTCGATGAGGCGTTTGAGCTGGACCACGCATGGACCGACTTCCGTGGTGAGAAACACGACAAGATGATCGGCCGCCCCGTCTCCTTCCACGCCATGCGCGGGATTTCGGCGCATGCCAATGGCTTCCAGACCTGCCGGGCGCTGCACACCTTGCAGATCATCCTCGGCACCGTCGAAGTTCCCGGCGGCTTCCGTTTCAAACCACCCTACCCAAAACCTGCCACGGCGCACCCCAAACCGCATGTTGGCATGACCCCCGGCGCGCCTTTGAACGGTCCGCATCTTGGGTTCGTCCACGGTCCTGACGATCTGGCATTGAAAGAAGACGGCACGCCTGCGCGCATCGACAAGGCGTTCACATGGGAAAACCCGATGTCCAGCCACGGCTTGATGCACATGGTCATCTCCAACGCCCACGCAGGCGATCCCTACAAGATCGACACGTTGTTCATGTATATGGCCAACATGTCGTGGAATTCGTCGATGAACACCTCCGGCGTGATGGAGATGCTGACGGACACGGATGAAAACGGGGAGTATGTCATCCCCCACATCATCTACTCGGATGCCTATAGCTCAGAGATGGTCGCCTATTCCGATCTGATCCTGCCCGACACGACGTATCTTGAACGCCACGACTGCATCTCGCTCCTCGACCGCCCGATCTGCGAAGCGGACGCGGCTGCGGATGCGATCCGCTGGCCCGTGGTCAAGCCCGACCGCAACGTCAAAGGCTTCCAATCCGCGCTGTGTGATCTCGGCGCGAAACTCGGCCTTCCCGGTTTCGTCAATGACGACGGCAGCCAGAAATACGCCGACTACGCCGATTACATCACCAACCACCAACGCCGTCCGGGCATCGGCCCGCTTGCGGGCTGGCGCATGGGGGAAAACGGCCTGCAACACGGCCGCGGTGACGTAAATGAAGGCCAGCTGCAAAGCTACATCAACAACGGCGGCTTCTTTGTTGAGCACATCCCCGACGGTGCGACCTACTACAAACCATGGAACCGCGCCTATCAGGATTGGGCCGTGGGCATGGGTCTCTATGACAGCCCACAACCCTATCTGTTCTCGCTCTACGTCGAGCCCATGCGCAAATTCCAACTCGCCGCCGAAGGCCATGGCGACCGCCAGCCGCCAGACCATCTGCGCGACCGGATCAAACACACGATGTCACCCCTGCCGATCTGGTACGAGACCGATCAGCAAGGCAACGAAGGCTATACCGTCAACGCCCTCACCCAGCGCCCGATGGCGATGTATCACTCCTGGGGCAGCCAGAACGCCTGGCTGCGCCAATTGCACGGGCGCAACCCTCTTTACCTGCCCACGAAACTCATGCGCGAACATGACCTCAGCGACGGCGATTGGGCGCGGGTCAGCTCCCCCCATGGCGAAATCACTGTTCCCGTGATGGAGATGGCCGCCCTGAACGACAACACGGTCTGGACATGGAACGCCATCGGCAAACGCAAAGGCGCATGGGCGCTGGACAAGGACGCGCCGGAGGCCACGCAAGGCTTCCTGCTCAACCACCTGATCCACGAATTGATGCCCCCCAAAGGCGACGGCATGCGGTGGGCGAATTCCGATCCGATCACCGGCCAGGCCGCGTGGTTCGACCTGAAAGTCAAAATCGAAAAGACCTCTGCCCCGGCAGAATCCCAACCTGCCATGCCGCCCCTCAAAACCCCTGTCCCACAGGGCCCAAAAGACCTTGCATGGAAGGTGGGCAAATGACCCCCATCTTTTCTCCAAAAATATCCCGGGGTCTGGGGCAGCGCCCCAGTCCGGCACTCACAAGGAGCGCCAACGTATGACCACGCTACCCACATCCACCCAAAAGAAACTCGGCCTGGTCATCGACCTGGACACCTGTGTCGGCTGTCATGCCTGTGTGATCTCCTGCAAAGGCTGGAACACCGAAAACTACGGCGCGCCCTTGTCAGATCAGGACGCCTATGGTGCGAACCCCTCCGGCACCTTCCTCAACCGCGTCCACTCCTACGAAGTGCAGCCCACCGAAGGGGCGGCCCAGCTCATCCACTTCCCCAAATCCTGCCTGCATTGTGAGGACGCGCCTTGTGTGACCGTCTGCCCGACAGGTGCCAGCTACAAGCGGGTCGAAGATGGCATCGTCTTGGTGAATGAAAGCGACTGCATCGGCTGCGGGCTCTGCGCCTGGGCCTGCCCCTACGGCGCGCGGGAGATGGACGCCGAAGAGAAGGTGATGAAGAAATGCACCCTCTGCGTCGACCGGATCTATAACGAGAACCTGCCCGAAGAAGACCGCGAACCGGCCTGCGTGCGCACCTGCCCCGCAGGTGCGCGCCACTTTGGTGACTTCGCTGATCCCGACAGCAATGTGTCCAGACTGACTGCTGAACGTGGTGGCGTCGATCTGATGCCGGAACAGGGCACCAAACCGGTGAACAAATACCTGCCGCCCCGTCCCAAAGACGCCATGCCTGAGATTGACGTGCTGGCCCCCTATCTTGAGCCTGTCGTGGCGGAGCCGAAAGGCTTCATCAGCTGGCTCGACAAAGCGCTGGAGAAACTCTGATGCATCCCGCTCCTTCTGTTATCATCTTCACAACCTTCAGTGGGCTGGGTTTTGGCCTGCTGGTCTGGCTCGGGTTTGGCCTTCCGGCGGTCACCGGCTGGACGGCCTTTGCCTTTTTCACCATTGCTTACGTGATGGCGGTGGGCGGGCTGATTGCCTCCACCTTCCACCTCGGCCATCCCGAACGGGCGATGAAGGCGTTCAGGCAATGGCGTTCCAGCTGGCTCAGCCGGGAAGGGATCTGCGCGGTTGTCGCCTTGATCCTGATGGCGCTCTATGGAGCGGGCCTTGTGTTTCTTGAAACCCGCTGGAGCATTCTGGGCATTCTGGGCGCGCTCTTCAGCCTTGCGACGGTGTTCACCACCTCGATGATCTACACCCAGCTCAAGACCATTCCGCGCTGGAACATGCCATTGACGCCCGCGAACTTCCTGTCGCTCAGCATTGCGGGCGGGGCACTGCTGGCCGGGCAGGTGGGCACTGCCGTGATCCTGTTGCTGATTGCCGGGGTGATCCAGTTCTTCACCTGGAAAGTCGGCGACAGCCGGCTGGCGGAAAGCGGCACAGACATGGCCAGCGCCACCCAATTGGGCGGCATCGGGCAGGTCCGCGCCTTTGAGCCACCCCATACCGGGACCAACTACCTGCTGCGCGAATTTGTGCATGTGGTCGGGCGCAAACATGCCGACAAGCTGAGGATGATCGCGCTGGGTCTGATGACCGCCCTGCCTGTGATCCTGCTGATGCTGCCCTTTGCCCATTGGGTTGCGGTGATTGCTGTGATTGCCCATATCGCCGGGGTGATATGCACCCGCTGGCTGTTCTTTGCACAGGCAGAACATGTGGTGGGCCTCTACTACGGCAAACGATGATCGTCCGGCGCGCGCGGGGCGAAGACGCGCCCGCGCTCACCGCACTTGTCTACCTCTCCAAGCAATCCAACGGCTATGACGATGCCTTTATGGCTGCCTGCGCGGATGAGCTTCGGGTGACGGCGGACAGGATCGCGCAAACCGATTTCCTGCTGGCCGAGGACACACCCGGCGTGCCGCTGGGCTGCGCCTGCCTGACCTCAACCGGAGCGATCGAGGCTTTCTTCATCCATCCCGATCACAAACGCCGGGGCATTGGCCGCCTGTTGTGGACGCACCTGTTGAAGACAGCAAAGGCCGAAGGGTTCGCTCGTCTGACCCTCGATGCAGACCCCGCAGCCGTGCCATTCTACCGCGCGATGGGGTTCGAAGTTGTGGGCGAAGCGCCCTCCGGTTCGATCCCCGGAAGGGTGTTGCCGCAGATGGCCCTAACCCTCTAGCGGCAGCCGCCGTTCGACCACCCGCGCCATCACAGACGCCCCGACTGGCAGGATCGACGGATCCAGCGTGTATTCAGGATTGTGCAGCGGCATCGTGCCCCCATGCCCCACGGTGCAATAGGCACCGGGTACAACCCGCAGCATGTCGGCAAAATCCTCTGACCCGGTGACCGCCTGCGCGTCGGGATCAAGGTTCTCCTGCCCGACGATATCTCCCGCCGCCTGCATATAGGCATCCGACAGTTCATCATCATTGACCAGCACGTCAAAGACGTTACGCAGGTCCAGTGTGACCTCCACCCCGTGCATCATCGCCATGCCATCGCAAATGGCCTGCATGCGTTCAGCAGCCAGCTTGTACATGTCATCACTGAAATATCGCACCGTACCCGCCAGATGCGCCGTCTCCGGCACCACGTTGTAGGCCGAACCGGCGTGGATCTGCGTCACCGACAGCACCAGCACGTCCTGCGCGGGAATGTTGCGGCTGAGGATCGTCTGCAATTCGGTCGCAAGCGATGACGCGATGATCAGCGCGTCCTTGCTGTCAGAAGGGCGCGCGGCGTGGCTGCCCCGCCCTTTGACGTGGATGTCAAAGAACGCCGCCCCCGCCATGGCCGGTCCCTTGCAGATGGCGACCGTGCCGGGTTTGCCGTTGGGCATGTTGTGCATGCCGAATATCTCATCACAGGGGAACTGCTGGAACAACCCGTCTTCCAGCATCTGGCGTGCCCCGCCCAGCCCTTCTTCGGCAGGTTGGAAAACAATCACCGCAGTGCCATCGAAATCGCGGGTGGCCGCCAGATGTTTCGCGGCCCCCAGCAGCATGGTGGTGTGGCTGTCGTGCCCACAGGCATGCATCACGCCGGGATTGGTGGAGGCATAGTCGAGCCCCGTAGCCTCAACAATCGGCAGCGCGTCCATATCGGCGCGCAGCCCCACGCGGCGGTTGCCCTGACCCTTGCCCTTGATCAGCGCGACAACGCCGGTTCTGCCCAGTCCTGTATGGACCTCATCCACGCCGTATTCGCGCAGCTTCTCGGCAACGATGCCGCTGGTGCGGGTTTCGGTGAAACCGATCTCCGGATGGGCATGCAGATCACGAAAGATCGCCTCAAGCTCATCTTTGCTTTCGGCGATGGTGGGCAGGATGTTCATGGGGTAGTCTCCGGTTTTGTGCGTTGCGCGTAAGGTGGGGCGAACCCCACCTTACCGCAAGCAGAAACCGAAGCGTATCAGTTCAGCAGACCGGCATGGCGCAGGCCATCATCCACCAGCGCCTTGGTGGCATCAGACAGCCCCGTCAACGGCAGCCGCACCTCGTCCGAGCACAGGTCAAGCCGGGACATCGCGTATTTGACCCCCACCAGACCGGGTTCGGTAAAGATCGCGCGGTGCAGCGGCATCAGACGGTCCTGAATCTCCAGCGCGGCGGCATAATCGCCTGCCCCACAATGGGCCTGCATCTGGCTCAGCAGCTTCGGCGCGACATTTGCCGTGACAGAGATACAGCCGACACCCCCCTGCGCGTTGAAGCCATGGGCCGTCGGGTCTTCGCCAGAGAGTTGGATGAAGTCCTTGCCACAGGTGATCCGCTGCGCGGAGACGCGGCTGAGGTCAGCGGTGGCATCCTTCACACCGACAATCCGGGGCAGTCTGGCCAGTTCGCCCATGGTTTCCGGCGTCATGTCGACGACGGACCGGGGCGGGATGTTGTAGATGATGATCGGCAGGTCACAGGCGTCATGAACGGCTGTGAAATGTGCAATCATCCCACGCTGTGTGGGTTTGTTGTAATACGGCGTGACGACCAAAATCGCATCTGCGCCCACTTTTTCGGCGTGGCGCGCAAGGCGGATTGCCTCAACGGTGTTGTTGGATCCGGCACCGGCGATGACCGGCACCCGGCCTGCGGCTGCCTTGACCACTTCCTCTACCACGATCTCATGCTCGCGGTGAGTGAGGGTTGGAGATTCGCCCGTTGTCCCCACGGGGACAAACCCATTGCTGCCTTCGCCAATATGCCATTCGACAAGTTTTTTCAGTGTCTCCAGATCCAGCTCGCCGCCCTGAAACGGCGTGACGAGTGCAGGCATCGAGCCTTTGAACATATGCACGCTCCTTTATTGTGCTGGCCGGCGGAATGCCGGACTGTGAGACCGCGGCGCGCAGTTGTGAATTGAATCCCCATCCATGCGCCGTATGTTGAGAGGCTCTAGCCTCTGAGGGATGGGAAATGCAAGCGATCACACGGATTCTGACCGCGCTGGTTGTGGTTTTTGCACTGGCCCTGCCTGCGTCGGCGGAACGGCCGCGCCTGCTGGGCTGGGCGCTGGACGCGATGCGGGCCGGAAACTGGGCAAGTGCCGCACGCATTGCTGAGCGGGACGGGCCGGTCGCCGCCGATGTGATCGAATGGCACCGGTTGCGCGCGGGCCGTGGGACCTTTGCCGATGTGCGTGCCTTTCTGGACCGTCGACAGGATTGGCCGGGAGAGGCCTACCTGCGCAAACAGGCCGAAGAGCTGGTGATCACCCAAGATGACACTGACATCCTTACCTTCTTTGCCCAGATGGACCCGCAGACCCCGCGCGGGGTGCTGGCCCATGCCGCCGCCCTGACCCGTGCCGGTGAGGCGGGTGAAGCGCAGGCGAATGTCGTGCTTTTCTGGCGGACAGAGCCGATGGACGAGACGATGCAGGCGCTGTTTCTGGGGGAACATGGTGAGCTGCTGAAACCGCATCATGTCGCCCGGCTGGATGCGATGTTGTGGGAACGCGCGCACAGCGCGGCGCAGCAGATGTTCGCGCTGGTGGACAAGGATGAGATCCAGCTGGCCGAGGCGCGGATCGCCCTACAACGCCGTGCAGGCAACGTGAACGCTCTGATCAAAGCACTGCCCGCCGCCAAAGCCGCCAGCCCCGGCCTGCAGCACGACCGCTTCGAATGGCGCATTCGCAGCAACCTTGTGGCCGACGCCAAGACGCTGCTTCTTGACCGTTCGCTGTCTGCCGAAGCCCTTGGCCGACCGGAGGCCTGGGCCAACCGCCGGCGCGGGCTGGCACGGGGAGAGATGCGGTCCGGCAACAAGGAACGCGCCTATCAGATGGCTTCGCAGCACTTTCTGGAGGGCGGGTCGCATTACGCGGATCTGGAATGGCTGTCGGGCTATATCGCGCTGCGCTTTCTCAAGGACCCCAAGGCGGCGTATCAGCACTTTTTGAACCATGACAGCGCGGTGCAATCGCCGATCTCTCAAGGGCGCGCCGGATACTGGCAGGGCCGTGCGCTGGAGGCGATGGGGGACGAGGCCGAGGCGGCAAAGGCTTACGCGATGGGAGCGGCATACCAGACGTCGTTCTATGGTCTGCTGGCCGCTGAACGCGCGGGTTTGCCTTTCGATACCTCGCTCTCCGGGGAAGTCCCGGAACAGGACTGGCGGTTCTCCCCCTTGGCCATGGCGCCGCTGTTTGAAGCGGGCATGTTGTTGCAGGCCTCGGGTGAGCTGTCTTTGGCCGAACGGTTCTGGACCCATCTGGCCGACCAACTGGTATCAGACGATCTGGCCCTGCTGGGGCAGGCTGCAATTGATGCAGGCCAGCCCCATCTGGCGGTGATGATCGGCAAACGCGCGGCCCGCCGGGGGCTGACGATTGCCGCGCCCTATTATGCGCTGCACCCGCTGGCGGAAGCTGATCTGCCCATGGCGCCCGAGATGAGCCTTTCCATCGCACGGCGGGAAAGCGAATTCGACCCGGTGGTGCGCAGTGGTGCAGGTGCGCTGGGGCTGATGCAACTCATGCCCGGCACGGCGCGGGATATGGCCAGCGATCTGGGCGTGCGTCCTTTGCACAGCGACGCGCGGTTGACGGCAGACCCGGAATACAACGCGCAGCTTGGGGCAGAGTATCTGTCGCAGATGGCCGCGCGGTTCAGGGGAAATGTTTCCATGATGGCGGCGGCCTATAACGCCGGTCCACGCCGCCCCATTCGCTGGATGGAAACCTATGGCGATCCGCGTGCAGGCGACATCGACATTGTGGACTGGATAGAGATGATCCCCTTCCGGGAGACCCAGAACTACGTCATGCGGGTGACCGAAAGCCTGCCCGTCTACCGCGCGCGGCTGGGCAAGGACCCGCTGCCAATCCCCTTCAGCGAAGAGCTAGTCGGCGACACGCTGAAGGCGTTCGCGCCAAAAGGTGAATAGTCCCGCCGCGACGATCATCGCTGCACCGATCGCCACATTGGTCTGGATCGTCTCGCCAAAGATGCTCATCCCGATGATCGCGGCAAAGACCAGTTGCAGATACGCAAAGGGCTGAACCGCGCTGGCTTCGGCCACCTCGTAACAACGGATCAGCAGCCAGTGCCCCGTGACACCTGTCACGCAGAGGCAGGCCATGTAGATCCAGTCTGCCCCGCTCATCGGTTCCCAGAACCACAGGCCGGTTGCGGTCATGGCGACAGCGCCCATCGTGCCGGTCCAGAAGAAGCTGGTGGCGGTGGTGTCCTGACGGGCGACAAAGCGGGTCAGCAGGCCATAGACGGCAAACATCGCGGCGGCCAACAGCGGGATCGCGGCCGCGGGATCAAAAACAGCAAGCCCCGGTTGCAGGATCACCAGCACGCCGATGAACCCCACACCAATCGCTGCCCAGCGTCGCCAGCCGACACGTTCGCCCAATACCGGGCCGGACAGGGCGGCAACCAGTAGCGGGTAGCAGGTAAAGACCGCGTGGCTCTCAACCAGCCCCAGCAAGGTGAATGCAGCGACCATCACGCAGATCTCCGCCGCCAGCAGCAATCCGCGAAACGCTTGCAGGACAGGTTGGTTGGTGCGGGCCGCTGCGCGGATACCGCCTGCATGCCTGCGCGCCAGCGCGATCACAAATGCCGCAAAGAACCAATAGCGGATCATCACCACCATCAGCACGTTGTATTCGCCCGCCAGATGGCGCGACAGCCCGTCCTGCACCGCGAATACAAAGGTCGTCAGCACCATCAGCAGGATGCCCAGCGGGATGTTGTTGGATTGGTTCATCGGGTGCGCACTGCGCGGGTCATGTGGCGTTTGCGGCCGTAGCCGGGGATGCGGGTGACCTCGAACCCGGCAGCAGCCAGACCGCGCCGCACATCACCCGCCGCCGTGTAGGTCGCGACGGTGCCATCGGGGGCAGTATGGCTGCCGACCTGCGCCATCAGGCCTGGCGACCACAACTCGGGGTTCTTGGCTGGGGCAAACCCATCCAGAAACCACGCATCAGCACTGCCCTGCCAGGCGGGAAGGGTCTGACGGGCATCGCCGATGATCACCTCGATCTCCACACCCGGCAGGCTGATCCGGCCACCTTCGGGACTCCATGCGGCCCCCAGCAGATCCCGGCGTCCTTCGAAGGCCGGAAAGGCCTGATGGGCGCGGGCCATCTCGGCCCGGCTTAGCGGAAAGGCCTCGAACGAAGTGAAGCGCAGCGGCCCCGTGATCCCGGCCTGCATCCATGCATCCCAGACCACCAACAGGTTCAATCCGGTGCCAAACCCAAGCTCTGCAATGTGAAACCCCGGTGCGAACCGGACGGGCAGGTCATTGCCCGCCAGAAACACATGCTCCGTCTCAGCCACGCCGTTATCGAGGCTGAAATACGGGTCATCAAACCGGGTTGAGACGGGCACATTACCGGCCCGCCATTCGATCTGTTCTGTCTGGTCCTGCACCGGCGCACCTTGTAGGGAAGTTGGCACAAACTGCGCAATGGAAAGGCGCTTGGCAATGGTCGAAATCACAGTGCGCGGGGCGGGGATATTCGGGCTGTCGGTCGCCTGGGCCTGCGCGCAGCGCGGGGCGGCTGTGCAGGTGGTGGATCCACACGGTCCAGCAGCAGGCAGCAGCGGCGGCGTCGTCGGCGCGCTGGCCCCGCATGTGCCGGAGAACTGGAACGCCAAGAAGGCCTTTCAACTGGACAGTCTGCTGATGGCAGAAGGGTTCTGGCGTGATGTCGAAGCCGCAGGCGGGGGGGGCAGCGGCTACATGCGCAGCGGTCGCTTACAGCCGATTGCCGATGAAGCGGCATTGGGACTGGCGCGGGGTCGGGAAGATACCGCGCAGGCCCTTTGGGCAGATCATGCAATCTGGGAAGTGGTTCCCGCCGACAATTCCCCATGGCAACCGCCCTCTCCCACAGGGATGCTGATCCGCGATACGCTCAGCGCGTTGATCCACCCCCGTCAGGCCTGCGGCGCGCTGCTGCGCGCCTTGGCTGCAAAAGGGATTGAGGTGGTGCCGGATGCCCCGGAACGGGGCAGGACGCTTTGGGCAACGGGTGTGGCAGGTCTGACCACGTTGAGCGCCAATCACCACCGTAGCATGGGAAACGGGGTCAAGGGCCAAGCGGCTTTGTTGCAGTTTGATGCAGCCGGTGCGGCGCAGATTTTTGCAGGTGGCGTGCACATCATCCCGCATCTGGATGGCACGGTCGGCGTCGGCTCCACGTCAGAACGGGACTTTGACGCACCAGATACCACCGACGCCCAGCTTGACAATGTGATTGCAAAAGCCTGCGCCGCTGTGCCCGCACTAAAGGGTGCGCCCGTCCTTGCCCGCTGGGCAGGCGTGCGCCCCCGCGCGCGTAGCCGCGCCCCGATGCTGGGCGCATGGCCGGACCGGCCCGATCATTTCATTGCCAACGGGGGCTTCAAGATCGGCTTTGGCATGGCACCCAAGGTGGCACAGGTGATGGCGGACCTGATGCTGGAGGGGCGCGATGCCATCCCGGATGGGTTCCGGGTCAAGGACAACGTCTAGCGTCAGGGCCTTACATCACTTCCGCCGTTGCCGTCATGCACAGCCGCTCCTCCGGCCCTTCGACCCACAGATCGGTGCCGTCCTGACACAGCCAGACGGTTTCATGGTGCATCACGGGTGCCGTCGCCCGAAAGCTGAAAGCACTGAGAGTTCCGAGGTTCTCGGTTGCCATGATCATCAACCATTGCGCCAGCAGCGGCCCATGCACGATCAGCCCGTTGTAGCCCTCAACATCGCGGGCGTAGGCTTCATCATAGTGAATGCGGTGCCCATTGAAGGTCAGCGCGGAATACCGAAACAGCAAGGTCTGGTTGAACCGCATTTCGCGCCGTTCTCTGGCGTCGCGGGTGACTTTCGGCGCAATGGGACGGGGCGCATCCACGACCGGGTCAGCGCGGTACACAAGATCCTGATGCTCCGTCAGGCACAGGGTGTCGCCTTGAGTGATGTGGTGGCGCAGGGTGACAAACGCCAGCGGGCCGGTGCGGCCCTCCTTGCGGACGTGGCGCGCGCAAATGCTGCGTTTGATCGCCGGTGTCCCTGCGCGCAACGGCGCGTGAAAGGCAAGCCGCCCACCTGCCCACATGCGCCGGGGCAATCCCAGATCGGGGATCAACCCGCCGACCTTGGGGTGGCCATCACGTCCCAGTTTGTCAGGCGGATGCGGTGTCCAGAAAAAGAGGTGGTGGAAGAAAGGCGGCAGCGTACTGCCCTCTGTCAGGGTGGGCGGGCGCCCCAGACTGACCAACAGCGCATTGGCGCGGGCGACATCAAGGGGGTCGCTTTGACACTCTTCAACGGGGGCGGCATTGTTCATAGCGTTGAGATAACGGAGGAGAGACAGATGCCGCAAGATATCTCTGTGCCTGCGGTGTTCGCACTTGACCATTTTGTACTGACCGTGGCGGACATCCCGACCACCGTACAATTCTATGAGAATATCCTCGGCTTGCAGCCCGAAGCCTTCAGCAACGCAACGGGTGAAATACGGCAAGCCCTGCGGTTTGGACAGTCCAAGATCAACCTGCACCAGCAGGGTCGGGAATTTGAGCCCAAGGCGGCCCATCCCACACCTGGCAGCGCGGATTTGTGTTTTTTGACGCGGTCACCATTGAACAAATGGGAGAAAAGGCTGGCCTCTTTCAACGTCGCCATCGAGGAAGGCCCGGTTCTGCGCACGGGTGCCTCCGGACCGCTGATGTCTCTCTACATCCGCGACCCGGATCAAAATCTGATCGAAATCAGCATCGCCGGTTAGATCAGCCCTCGCAGATCCTGCATCAATGCGGTCAGTTCCTTGAGGTAGATTTCACCCGTGAGATGGCCCTTGTCATCAAAGGCGCTGCCGCTGCCCGCCAGATGGATCTCGGGTCCTTGCAGGATCACCGGGCGAAACGGCACCATGAAACCGCGCAGCACCATCTGCGCGCGCTCCCCTCCTGCCCGGCCTGCGGCGGCGGACATTACGGCAACAGGCTTGCCGCCCCAGGGTTTCACATCCGCCCTGCTGATCCAGTCGAGCGCGTTTTTCAAAGCCCCAGACGGGCCTTTGTTGTATTCCGGGGTGGAGATGATCACCGCATCCGCATCCGCGATCAGTTGCGCAGTCGCAGTCACCGCAGCAGGCACGCCGGAGGCCGCTTCATCGTCGCCGTTGTAGAGCGGGAAATTGATGTCCGCGAGGGTGTAGTCGCAGTCACCGAAAAGCCGCGCAGCTTCTGCCAGCAGCATCGTATTGGTTGCGCCGCTGCGCAGGGAGCCGGAGATACCGACGAGTTTGGGAGTGCTCATGTCTGGGGGTCCATCCTTGGTTGATCTGCCCATAAAGTCGGTCGCATTGGTCAAAAAGCAAGAAACCCCCACCGATTGGCAGGGGCTTCTTCAGGGGATTGTCCGGCTCAGATCAGGCTGCGTTGGGCAGGATCACGATATCCACACGCCGGTTCTGCGCCTTGCCTTCAGGCGTCAGGTTGGTTGCAACAGGCTGGCTTTCACCGCGGCCGATGGCCTGCAGGCGGCTTTGGGGCACGCCGTTGGCAACCAGGATGTTTGAGACGACAAAGGCGCGCTCTTCGGACAACTGCTGGTTATAAGCGGCATCGCCGTCGCTGTCGGTGTGGCCAACGATCTGCAACGTGGAATTGGCGTAGACCTGCACGTTGTTTGCCAGCGCCTGCAAATCGTCACGGATGCTGGGCTGCACGGTGGTGCTGTCGGTGGCAAAGGTGATGTTCTGCGGCAGGCTGACAATCAGACGGTCGCCGGTGTTGGTGATCGTCACGTCACTGTCGAGCTGGCGACGCAGATCGGCTTCCTGCCGGTCCAGCGAATAGCCAACGCCGGCACCCAATGCGCCCCCGAGCACAGCACCTTTCAAAGCGCCATCGCCCCGGTCGCCGTCGCTGGAGGTCAGCGCGCCCAACAGCGCACCCGCACCTGCGCCAATCAACGCGCCGTTTTTGGTTTTCTGGTTCGGATCACCGGGCTGTGCGACCAGCTGGCCGGGATCGGTGCATGCGCTGAGGCTCAGCGCGCCAGCGGTCAGGACCGCCAGTGTCAGTTTGGAAGAAATCATAGCTCTGCCTTCATGGATGTGGCCCCGTTCGGGCGAGGCGTCTTACTGCACAGACGTATATATGCACGCGTCCGGAAGTTTCACGGGGAAAATCACATCGGCAACATCTTGCCTGTTTCTGTCAGGCCTCGGCGCGGGCGGCCTCGAACGCGAGCATCGCGCGTTTGACAGGCAGACCCCAGTGATAGCCACCCAAAGCGCCTGACTTGCGCAAGGCGCGGTGGCAGGGGATCAGCCAGCTGACCGGGTTGCGGCCCACAGCGGTGCCCACGGCCCGCACGGCCTTGGGGCTGCCGATGGCGGTGGCGATGTCGGAATAGGTGGTCACCTGCCCTGACGGGATGCGCAATAGCGCTTCCCAGACCTTGATCTGGAACGGCGCGCCAATCAGGTAAAGCGGTGCCTTGTCCAGCGCGCCGTTCTGTGCGCCAAAAGCGGTCAGCACCCAGGGGCGCAGCATCATCGGGTCTTCGACGTATTCTGCCTCCGGCCAGCGATTGTACAAATCCGCCATCGCGGCGTCTTCGCCCGTTTCAGCGGCCAGCGCCAGGCCGCAGATGCCTTTTTCGGTGCCCATCACCAATGCAGGTCCAAAGGGGCTTTCAAACCAGCCCCAGTAGATCGTCAGCCCGGCGCCTTTCTGGGCGTAACTGCCGGGGCTCATCGCTTCCCACCGCAGGAAAAGATCATGCAGCCGGCCGGTGCCTGACAGCCCCACTTCGTGGGCGGCCTCCAGCGTCGTGGCGCTTTTGGACAGCATGTCCTTGGCCTGCCCCAGCATCAGATACTGCTGGTAGCGTTTGGGAGAGACGCCGACCCAGCGGCTGAACGGGCGTTGGAAATGCGCAGGCGACATGTCCATGTGCCGGGCGATGTCCTCCAGCGTCATGGGGTCTTCGGCATGGTCCAGCAGGTCAATCGCGCGGCGCATGACGGCGTAGTGGTAGCCGTCGCTTTCGGGGATGGGAGCGTTGTGTGTCATGGGGGCAATCTAGGCAGCCAAGAGGTGGCAGGCGACCCGAAACTTGCGCCTTTTGTTTTGGGTTGGTGTGTGTGGCAGGCGAAGCCGCCGCCACGGGGGGCGGCGGGATGAGGGCTGTCTGCCCTCATACTCCCGAGGTTTTTAGACCCATTTGGAAGGGGATTGTGAGGGGCGGTGTTTTGTTGTGACGGTTTGGCATGCGGCGGAGGGGGTCTTGCCCCTTGGGGCCAAGTTGCGCATACCCGGATCATGGCAAAGCAACGCGATTATCATACCATTCGAGAGATCTTTACCCGGTTTCATGCGGCGGACCCTGAACCGAAGGGAGAATTGGAACATGTGAATGTGTATACGCTGGTTGTTGCTGTTGCCCTGAGCGCGCAGGCGACGGACGCAGGGGTGAACAAGGCCACGCGGGCGTTGTTTCAGGTGGCCGATACACCACAGAAGATGCTCGATCTGGGACTTGAGGGGCTGACGGAGCATATCAAGACGATTGGTCTCTTCCGCCAAAAGGCCAAGAACGTGATGAAGTTGAGCCAGATTCTGGTGGATGACTATGGCGGGGTTGTGCCCAACTCGCGGGCGGCCTTGCAATCGCTGCCCGGTGTGGGGCGCAAGACGGCCAACGTGGTGTTGAACATGTGGTGGCAGCAGCCGGCGCAGGCGGTGGACACGCATATCTTCCGTGTCGGCAACCGGACGGGGATTGCCCCCGGCAAGACCGTGGACGCCGTGGAGCGGGCCATTGAGGACAACATTCCAGCGGATTTTCAGCTGCATGCGCATCACTGGCTGATCCTGCATGGCCGCTATCACTGCAAGGCGCGCAAACCTTTGTGCAAGACTTGCATTATAAACGATCTCTGCCCTTTTGAGGAAAAGACCGAATGACCAAGACCTATGACCTTGTTGGCATCGGCAACGCTGTTGTCGATGTGATTACCCAGTGTGACGACAGTTTCCTGGATCTGATGGGGATCGAGAAAGGCATCATGCAGCTGATCGAGCAGGATCGCGGTGAGACGCTTTATGCCGCCATGAACGACCGGGTGCAGACGCCGGGCGGGGCTGTGGCCAATACCATTGCGGGGGCAGGCGCCCTGGGCATGGAAGCGGCGTTCATTGGGCGGGTGCGCGATGATGCACTGGGGCGGTTTTACGCGGATGCGATGACGGATCATGGCATTGGCTTTCCGAACGCGCCTGTCGCGGAGGCGGATATGCCAACCTCGCGCAGTATGATCTTTGTCACCCCCGATGGGGAGCGGTCGATGAACACCTATCTGGGGGTGTCGACGGGACTGAGCTCTGCGGATGTGGCGCAGGAAGTGGCTTCCAATGCCAAGCTGATGTTCCTTGAAGGATATCTGTTTGATCAGGACGCAGGCAAAACCGCGTTTCGGGAAGCCGCACGGGCGGCGACGGCGGGGGGAGGCATTGCTGGCATTGCCATTTCCGATCCATTTTGTGTGGAGCGGCACCGGGATGATTTCCTGTCGCTGATCAAGAACGACCTTGGCTATGTCATCGGGAACGAGGCGGAGGTGAAATCGCTGTTCGAGACCGACGATCTTGAGGCCGCGTTGTCCAGGACGGCGGACATCTGTCCTGTCGTGGTGTGCACCCGCTCTGGCGACGGGGTGATCCTGATCCGCGATGGCGCACGTGTCCATGTGCCGGTGACACCGGTTACGCCGGTGGATGCCACCGGTGCGGGGGATCAATTCGCCGCCGGTTTCCTCTATGGTTTGTCGCACGGTGCGGATCTGGAGACCTGTGGGCGGATGGGCAATCTGTGCGCAGGCGAAGTCATCGGCCATATCGGGCCGCGGCCAAAGAAGAACATGCTGGCGGCGTTCAAAGCCGAAGGCCTGATCTAGCCGATGCTGACCAACGGCCTGCATGACCTGCCCAAAGGCAAAGTGCCCACAATCGTGACGCACCTTGAGATGACGGCTCCGGCGCCAACGCGCGGCCATCCGGCCCCTGAGGGGATCACATTTGAGGAGGGGGCGCGGGATGTCTCATGGTACCGCGATATTTTTGACCGCGTGGGCCGGCCCTGGATGTGGTTCGGGCGGCGGGTGCTGTCGGACGGGGATTTGCTGGCGATCCTGTCCGATCCCAGGGTGGCCCTCTATACGCTGCGTATGGACGGGCGGGACGAGGCGCTGCTGGAACTTGATTTCCGCCAGAGCGGTGAATGCGAGCTTGCCTATTTCGGCCTGACCCCTGCGCTGATCGGGACGGGCGCGGGACGATATCTGATGGATCACGCGATCAGGCTGGCCTGGGCGCAGGACATCACCCGCTTTCATGTGCACACCTGCACCTTCGACAGTCAGCAGGCGCTGGCCTTCTACATTCGCAGCGGCTTCACCCCCTACAAACAACAGGTTGAGATCGAAGACGATCCGCGCCTGACGGGCGTGCTGCCCCGTGATGTGGGATCCCATATCCCACTGCTTGAAGGTTAGGCCAGTTCGCCCTCGAAAGCCTTGAGCACAGCGATATAGACGTCGCGCTTGAAGGGGACGATATTCTCAACCAGCTCATCCACCGGCATCCAGCGCCAGGTGGAGAACTCCTGATGCTCGGTTTCGATATTGACCTGATCGTCGGTCCCGTTGAAGCGCAGCAGGAACCATTTCTGCTCCTGCCCGCGGAAGCGGCCTTTCCACAACTTGGCCACCAGATCATGCGGCAGATCATAGGGCAGCCATTGCTCGGTCTCGGCCACGACTTCTACCAGATCGGGGCTGATGCCGGTTTCCTCTCCCAACTCGCGCAGGGCGGCCTGCACAGGTGTTTCACCGGGATCAACACCGCCCTGCGGCATCTGCCAGGCGTCGTAGTTGCGATCGGTCCGCTGACCGACAAAGACATCGCCTTCGGCGTTCAGCACCATCACGCCAACGCAGGGGCGGTAGGGGAGTTTGGCGATCTCTTCGGGGGTCATGAGGCGGCTCCTTTGCTGCGGCTGGAGCGCCCTAGCACGAAAGCCTGCCGCTCAAAAGGTGGTCGCGCGCCGGGGGCGCGTTATCTTGGCGCCCGGAACCGAGGTGACGCGGCGTTTCGCGTGACTTACCCTGCGACCTGCGGTGTGGTCCCGCAACTGATTTTCGGCAGACAAGGAAACCCCATCATGTCCACCTATCCCCATATGCTCGCCCCGCTGGATCTGGGCTTCACCACATTGAAGAACCGTGTGTTGATGGGGTCGATGCACACCGGGCTGGAAGAAACGCAGGACTGGAACCGGGTGGCGGAGTTTTATGCGACCCGAGCGCGGGGCGAAGTCGGTTTGATGGTCACGGGCGGCATCGGGCCGAACCCGGAAGGGTCGGTGGCGCATGGGGCCGCGATGATGGTCAGCGACAAGGATGTGGAGAACCATTCGGTCATCACATCCCGCGTGCATGAGGCAGGCGGCAAGATCGCGATGCAGATCCTGCATGCGGGCCGCTATGCGTTTTCGCCTGAGTGTGTGGCACCCTCTGCGATAAAATCGCCCATCTCGATGTTTGCCCCCAAGGAGCTGGACGAAGAAGGCATCGAAAAGCAGATCGCGGATATCGTTGCCTGTGCCAGCCGCGCCAAGCAGGCTGGCTATGACGGGGTCGAAGTGATGGGGTCGGAAGGGTATTTCATCAACCAATTCCTCGTCACCCATACCAACAAACGCACTGATCGCTGGGGCGGGTCCTATGAAAACCGGATGCGCCTGCCGATTGAGATCGTCAAACGTGTGCGCGCGGCCGTGGGCGAGGATTTCATCATCATCTACCGTTTGTCGATGATTGATCTGGTGCCCAATGGGTCGACCTATGAAGAGGTCGCGCAACTGGCGGTGGAGATTGAGAAGGCCGGTGCCACGATCATCAACACAGGCATTGGCTGGCATGAGGCGCGCATTCCGACGATTGCGACTTCCGTGCCGCGTGCGGCGTTTAGCTGGGTCACCAAGAAGCTGATGGGCAAGGTCGGCATTCCGCTGATCACCTCGAACCGGATCAATACACCCGAAGTGGCAGAAGAAGTATTGGCCGATGGCTGCGCCGATATGGTCAGCCTTGCCCGGCCCATGCTGGCGGATGCGGATTTCGTCAAGAAGGCGATGGAAGGCAAATCCAAGCAGATCGCGCCCTGTATTGCCTGCAATCAGGCCTGTCTGGATCATACATTTGGGGGCAAAATCTCTAGCTGCCTGGTGAACCCGCGTGCCTGCTATGAGACGGAGCTGACGCTGGAGCCTGTGGCAGCCGCCAAGACGATTGCGGTTGTCGGTGCGGGCCCTGCGGGGCTGTCCACGGCTTTGGCTGCTGCGGAGCGGGGCCATACCGTCACCGTCTTTGACCGCGCGTCAGAGATTGGCGGGCAGCTGAACCTCGCCAAACAGGTTGCGGGCAAGGAAGAGTTCTGGGGCTTTGTCGATTGGTATCGCACCATGGTCGCGGAAATGGGTGTGACCGTGAAGCTGAACACCGAAGTGTCGGCCAATGATCTCGATGGCTTTGACGAGGTGATCATTGCCACCGGCGTTGTGCCCCGTGATCCGCAGATCCCCGGTCAGAACACGGGCAATGTCGTCAGCTATATTGATGTGCTCAATGGCACGGCTGACGTGGGCCAGCGTGTGGCGGTCATCGGCGCGGGCGGCATTGGTTTTGATGTGTCCGAACATCTGGTCCATGACGGCGACAGCACCACGTTGAACCTGCCCGAGTGGATGAAGGAATGGGGCGTTTCTGATCCGGAGGAACACCGCGCGGGTCTGGCCCCCGAAGGGCCGCAACCCCATGCGCCTGCGCGTGAGATCACGATGTTGCAGCGCAAGACCTCCAAGGTCGGCAAGGGGCTGGGCAAGACAACCGGCTGGATTCACCGCGCGTCGCTGACGATGAAGAACGTCAAGATGATCGCGGGCGTGAACTATGAAAAGATTGACGGGGACGGGCTGCATATCTCCTTTGGGGAGACGCAGGAAAATCCAACCCTGATTGAGGCGGACACGATTGTGCTCTGCGCTGGCCAACTCTCTGACCGTTCGCTCGCCGATGCGCTGGAAGCCAAGGGCAAGACCTGCCATGTGATCGGCGGCGCGGATGTGGCGGCGGAACTGGACGCCAAACGTGCGATTGATCAGGGCACACGGCTGGCTGCAACGCTCTAAATCCCGGCAAGGCCCGCCCCAAACGGCGGGCCGCATCTTGCTGCACCACTTGCCGCATCTTTCTGCCGCAATGGAAAACGGGTGTTCTCAATCCGGCAACAAAGCTGGGTTGCCATTGACGTTGATGCACACAGGGGCCGCCGCACCTTGCTAAACCCATGGAAACACACCGTTCCCATGTTTCCATGCCATGAACGATCCCCGTAATTACCTTGCAACTGTCTTAGACGTGCCCCCTTCCTGCCTGATTTGACCGCGATACCGATCCTCGAACAAAGTTGTGAAGGGACCAAGTATGGACCGCCTTACGGAAATGGAAGCATTCGCCACTGTGGTGGATCAGGGTGGGTTTACGGATGCCGCCAAGAAGATGGGTATCTCGAAATCTGCCGTGTCCAAGCACGTGTCGTCGCTCGAAGCCCGTCTTGGTGCGCGCCTGCTGAACCGGACCACCCGCCGGGTGTCTCCGACAGAGATTGGTCTGGCCTATTATGACCGCGCCCGCCGTGTGTTGAATGACGCAGGCGAAGCCGATGCGCTGGTCACCTCGATGCAATCAGCCCCGTCAGGGTTGCTGCGCATCTCTGTGGCGACGGATTTCGGGGTCAACCATCTGTCCCCCGCGCTGTCAGACTTCCTGAGCGACTTCCCCGACATCACCGTCAACATGGTGCTCAACAACCGCTATGTTGAATTGATCTCCGAAGGGTTTGATATGGCTGTGCGCATCGGGGAGCTGGAAGACAGCACCCTGCGCGCCCGTAAATTGACCGAAACCACCAAACGCATGATCGCCAGCCCGAAGTATTTCGGAGAATACGGTCGGCCTGAGAAGATCGACGATCTGAACGATCACAAGCTTCTGCACTATTCCAACCAATCCAGCGGCAACGTGTGGAAACTGACGGCACCCTCGGGTGAGAAACGTCAGGTCCGTACCGCCGGTTGGCTTTCCGTGAATGACGGGCAATCTTTGCTGAATGCGGCCATCTCTGGCCTTGGCATCGCTTACCTGCCCAGCTTCCTTTACGCTGAAGCAATGGAAAACGGGCTAGTCGAGGATGCGATCCCCGATCTGCCGCTTGAGACCCAAGGCATCTATGCCGTCTATCCCCCGGGCCGGTTCACCCAGCCCAAGGTACGCGCCTTTATCGACTTTCTGGTCCACGCCTTTGCGGACAAGGGACCCAGCGACTGGTAACGAGTGTATTCCCCCATGGTCCGGGTCATTGTTCTTGACCCGCTTGCCCGGCATCCCCCCAGATGTCGGGCATTTTTTATTCGGTGGTGCGGAGAATGACGACCTCAACCCGGCGGTTTGCATCGCGGCCTGCGGCGTCCAGATTACTGGCAAGGGGGGCAAGATATCCCATGCCTTCGGCTTCCATCTGTGCGGGCGGGACGCCATAGACTTCAATCAGATGCTGCCGCACAGCCTGCGCGCGGCGACGGGACAGGCTGATGTTGCCCTCAAGACTGCCAACGCTGTCGGTGTGCCCTACCAGCGCAACGGTCAGGTCCGGACGGGATTTGAGAAAATCAGACAGGCGGTCCAGCGTCTCAAACGGTCCCTGCCCCAATGCGGCGGCACCGGTTTCGAAATCCAGCGCCTCCAGCACCACATGGCCCCGCGCCAGCAGCGTCTGCCCCAGATTGCCTGAGGACAGTGGCGCACCGGAGGGTGTGGTCGGGGAGGCCGTGACCGTTGTGGCCGCACCGTTACCATCAGCCCCCGCATGAATGATCTGCACATAGGCCACCCCGGCAGATGTGCTGGCAATGATGCTGACCACATCCCCCGCACCCTGCCGGGCCGTGATGACGTGGTAGGCGCGGATATTGACATACATATTCGGTGCGGGCAGCACCTCGGTCGCGAAGCGAAAATCAAACCCGCCGCAGGCGTCTGCGGTGCAATCCAGCAGCACCTCGAACCCGGCAGCCAGCAATTGCTCCCGCAGCGGGGCGAGCACTTGCAGCGGCGTCTGTCCCGGCGCATCCAGCCGCCATGCGGCCCGGCGCACTGCGCCTTCAACGCTCAGCGTCTCCACAGCGCCTTCTGCAAAGGGGCTGACCGGCGCGGCGTAGCGGTCCAGATCGGTGTTGCGCTCCGCCAGCAACAAAGCCGGGGCAGGCAACGACAATTCAAGTGCGGCCAGCGGTGTGGCAGCCATCAACACTCCAAGCGCGGCACCTGCGCGGATCATCGCGCCTGTGCGTGGTATTCAGCGTTGGGCCGCATGTCAGTGCCGCTGGCCACCCGGTTGGTCATGTTGAAAAACCCCGTCACACTAGCAATGTCCCAGATGTCACGGTCACTGAACCCATGCGCGCGCAACGCTTCGCGGTCCGCTTCCACCACGCTGGCGCTTTCGCGGGTCAGCTTCAGCGCATAGTCCAGCATCGCCATCTGGCGCGCGTCGATGGGCGCAACTTTGTAATTCATCACCAGCGCCTCTCCCAGCGCCGGGTTGCCTGAGAGTTGCCGGACCGCCGCACCATGGGCAACAAGGCAGTAGTAACATTTGTTGTGCGACGACACCGCGACGGCGATCATCTCCCGCTCCAGCTTGGTCAGCGCGCTGTCGCCCAGCATCAGGTCGTTATACATCGCGGTGAAAGCGTTCAGCTTTTCAACATCAAAGGCATAGGCGCGCAGCACATTGGGGATCATGCCCAGCTTGTCCTGACAGACGTCAAAATACTTCTGCGTCGCTTCAGGCAGTGGATCTACCTGTGGCAAGTTCAAGGCGGTGGGCATGTCATGGGCCATCAGGGCTTCCTCAAGTTTGGGCTAACGCCCGGTAATGATACCGCCCGACTTCAGCAAAGCCCAGCGCGCGATAGAGGGCATTGGCAGGCCCGTTGTCCGCCACACACAGGACGGTCATCACCGTGGCACCCTGTTCCTGTGCCCAGAACGCCGCGCGGCGCATGATCCATTCCGCGACACCCTGCCGCCGTTGATCCGGCAGGACCACAAGGCCATGCACCATGCAGACCTCCTGATCGACAGCCGCAAAGGCGGCACCGGCGGGCTTGTCATTCCAGCGGCCAAAGACACCGGCCTTGATATGGGCCCGCGCCATCACGGCGTGGCGGCTTGGGCCGATCCCATCGGTGGCCCAGATATCGTTCATGATCGCCAGCGGCTCCCATATGGTGAAGGCCGTGACGCGGGGGATGGGTTTGTCCGTCAATGCGGCGATTGGCAGGTGATACATCACCGTTTCATCCTGCCGGATGTAGCCGCGGGCCTCCAGCATCGCGTCGAACGCATCATCGCCGGGACGCAGCTGAAACAAGGGCGTCTGATCCATGTCACGCATCGCCTGCTCGGCCGCGTCGATCTGCGCCTGTGTGACCGGGCCAAGCGCGGTGGCCGAGGATACCCGTTGCCCTCCGCCCTGCCCTTCGCGCAGCCGGAAGCCGTCTGCATCGCGGGCCGACGCCGGGGGCCATGTCGCCTCCATCGCGCGCAAGATGCGATCTGGGGTCACGCGAATGCCGCCCGCAGATCGGCCATGGCCGCGTCGACCATTCCCGCGTCCTGACCGCGCACCACCAGATTGGCGCCGTAGATGCCGTCTTTCTGAAAGGGATAGGACCCCAGCGACAGCAGCGGATACCGCTCTGCGACCACGCCCAGCGGTCCGGCCAGATCGCCCTCGCCGCGTTCAACGCGCAGGGTGTCGCTGATCAGGGGATCGCCCCCGGTAAGCGTCGGCAGGATGGACGCAACCATCGCCTCAAATACCGCAGGCACGCCTGCCATGACATGCACGTTGTCCAGGGTGAAGCCCGGTGCTGCGGAAACCGGATTGTCGATCAATGCGGCACCATCGGGGATCCGCGCCATGCGAAGACGCGCCGCGTTCAGCTCGGTCCCGGCTTTGTCGTAATGCGCAGCCAGAATGGCGCGGGCGTCTTCGCGCACGTCAATGGACCGCCCAAAGGCCGCAGCAATGCAATCGGCGGTGATGTCATCATGTGTCGGGCCAATGCCGCCGCTGGTGAACACATTGTCATAGGCCTTTGCCAGCGCCTGCACCGCAGCGATGATCGTCGCCTTCTCGTCCCCCACCACACGCGCTTCTTTCAGATCAATCCCGGCAGCCGTCAGGGATTTGGCCAGATGGTTGGTGTTGGAATCCCGCGTGCGCCCTGACAGGATCTCATCCCCGATCACAAGCATGGCGGCAGTGGGATTTGGCATGGGTCTCTCCTTGAGCACGGGCAGTCTTGGGTATAGGCCGGGACCCATGCGCTTTCAAACCGAACTTGTGCCCGCCCGCCTGATCCGCCGCTACAAACGCTTTCTGGCCGATTGCACGCTGGAGGATGGCCGGGAAGTGGTTGCCCATTGCGCCAATCCCGGTTCGATGATGGGGCTGGCTCTGGAAGGCAGCAAGATCTGGCTGGAGCCGAATGATGATCCGAAGAAAAAGCTGAAATACGGCTGGCGGTTGGTGGACCATGAGAACGGGCATTTCACCGGCGTTGATACGGCATTGCCGAACCGGGCCGTCCGGGCCGCGCTTGAAGCGCGGCAGATTGATTTGCTGGCCGCCTATGATCAGGTGCGGGCAGAGGTAAAATATGCCGAGACCTCGCGCATCGACTTTCTGCTGAGCGCGGACGGCCAGCCGGACGCCTATGTTGAGGTCAAAAGCGTCACGCTGTCACGCCAGCCCGGTCTGGCCGAATTCCCCGACAGTGTTACGGCGCGGGGGGCGAAACATCTGGGCGCGTTGGCGCAGATGGCTCAGGCAGGACACCGCGCGGTGCTGCTTTATCTTGTACAGCGGACAGATTGTACCCATGTGGTGATGGCGCGCGACATCGACCCCGCCTATGCTGACGCGCATGACGCTGCGACCGCTGCGGGGGTGGAGACTTTGTGCCTTGGCACGACGATCACCCCGCAGGAGATACGCATTGCAGCACCACTGGCCCTTGGGCGCCCGGCACGGTAAAGAAGGCCAACGAACGATGGAGAACCCGGTGAACGATCTGCACCCCGCCCGCACCACGAAGGATGGTATCCGCATTTATGACCCGGCTGATTTTGCCGGGATGCACGCCGCCGGTCGGCTTGCCGCGACCATCCTCGATGAGGTCGCGCCTCATGTGGTGCCCGGCGTGACCACCGGCGCGCTTGACCAGATGATCGAAGATCAGGTGAACGCCGCGGGCGCAAAGTCGGCCACCATCGGGTACAAGGGGTACAAACATGCCTCCTGTATCTCCGTGAACCACGTGGTCTGCCACGGCATTCCCAGCGACAAGAAACTCAAGGATGGGGACATCCTGAATATCGACGTGACCGTGATCGTCGATGGCTGGTACGGCGATACCTCGCGGATGTATGTCGCAGGCAAGCTCGCCCGCAAGGCGGAGCGGTTGATTGAGGTGACCCACGACAGCCTGATGCGCGGGATTGCAGCGGTGAAACCCGGCAATACCTTTGGCGACATCGGGCATGCGATCCAGAGCTTTGTAGAAAGCCACCGCATGTCAGTCGTCACCGACTTCTGCGGGCATGGTCTGGGCCGCGTGTTCCACGCACCACCCAACGTGCTGCACTACGGCAAACCGGGTGTGGGCGCGGTGTTGGAACCGGGGATGTTTTTCACGATTGAGCCCATGGTCAACCTTGGTCGGGCGGAGACGAAAACCCTGTCTGACGACTGGACCGCCGTGACCCGCGACAAATCCCTGTCCGCCCAGTATGAGCATTCCGTCGGCGTGACCGAAGACGGGGTTGAGATTTTCACGCTGTCGCCTGCGGGCAAGTTCCACCCGACCTACGGCAGCTGATCACCCTCTTTCGGTGCCGCCTGCATCATCCGTTTCATCAGCAGTGACAAGACCGTCTCACCGCCCAGCGGGGTGACGCAGTCGGTGATCAAAACCGGCGCGCCAAAGGGCTGCGGTTTGGGCAATGGCACCGACGGCGCGGGGCGCCTGCGCGCAATGCGCGGAATGGCGATGTAAGAGGCATCGGTCATGCCCAAGTGATATACCCCGCTGGCGATTTTCCAAAACACATTGACAGATGTTCATTATGTAATAATGTAATTACATGTTTACCAATGAAGATATGGATTCGGTATTTCAGGCCCTCGCCCATGAAACCCGGCGTGCGATCCTTGACCGGTTGCGCGACAAGCCGGGGCTGGCGGTGGGCGAATTGGCCGCCAGCTTTGACGTCACGCGCATTGCGGTGATGAACCACCTGACGGTGCTGACAAACGCGGGCCTGATCACCAGCCAGAAAGACGGGCGCACGCGGCGGCTGTACCTCAACGCCATGCCCCTTCAGCTGATCTATGAGCGGTGGATTGACAGCTACTCCGCCCATTGGCTCGACCGGATGAGTCTGATCAAACAGACCGCGGAAGCGGTCGCTCAAAAAAGCGGAAAGACCTGATGACACCTGCCCCAAAATCCATTCAGCGCACCTTTATCGAAGCTCCCATCGAAACGGTCTGGGCCACACTGGTGGCCACCGACAAACCGCTGCCGTTCTTCTTTGGCGCGGTCTGTGATACGACCTATGGCCTGAAACCCGGCGCCAAAATGCGTATGGTCCACCCCAACGGCAAGATCGCCATGGTCGTGGGGGAGGTCCTGACCTTTGAACCGCCCCACCGATATGCCCATACATTTCAGATGACCAACATTGATGAACCACCCTGCGTCGTGACCTATGAACTGGTGGAGAAAGACGGCGGCACGGAATTCAGCCTGATCATCAGCGATGCGGTTGCGGGCAGCAAACTGCACAAGGAAATGGTGGGCGCGCAGGGCTATATCGCCAAGAACATCAAAGCGGTGGCCGAGACGGGCAAGCCCGCGTTCAGCGGGCGGATGGTGACCCTGCTGTCGCCGGTGATTGCGCTGATGTCCAAGTCCAAACAGCGGATTGAGCATTGGCCGCTTTGACGCGCCGCCTGTAACATTCTGACTTTTTTCACCCTGAATAGGTAAGAATGTTTGCCATAATTTGCGAATCGTGTTTTCCCTATTATGTCAGGGAGGTTGACCTATGGATTGGCACGATATTTTCGCAACCCGCATGGACCAGATGAAAGCGAGCGAGATTCGCGAGCTTTTGAAGCTGTTGGAACAGCCCGATATCATTTCCTTTGCCGGCGGCATCCCAGATCCTGCGTTGTTCCCTGCACAGGCGTTCCGGGATGCAATGTCCGACGCGCTGTCGCCGGAGCGGCAGGCGACAGCACTGCAATATTCCGTCTCCGAAGGCTACGCACCGCTGCGGGACTGGATCGCGGGGCAGATGGCCAAGATCGGCGTGCCCTGTGACCGTGACAACATCCTGATCACCTCCGGCTCCCAACAGGCGCTGGATTATCTGGGCAAATTGATGCTTTCCCCCAATGACACAGCTTTGGTGGGATGGCCGACATATCTGGGCGCGCTTGGCGCGTTCAACGCCTATGAACCCAACTTTGACCGCCTTGATCCCGGCAGCAACCGCACTGCTGAGGATTATGCCCAGACCGCCAAGGCAGACGGCGGCCGGGTGAAATTCGCCTATGCCTCCGTTGATTTTGCCAACCCGACGGGGCGCACGCTGGACCGGACAGCCCGCGAGAACATCCTTGATCTGGCCGACAGGCTCGACATCGCGGTGATCGAAGATGCCGCCTATCAAGCGCTGCGCTATGATGGCGATCCGATCCCGCCGATGCTGGCGCTGGAGATTGCCCGCAAGGGCAGCATCGAAGACTGCCGCACGCTCTATTGCGGCAGTTTCTCCAAGACGCTTGCGCCGGGCCTGCGGCTGGGCTGGGTCTGTGCGGCACAGGACGTGATCGGGCGGCTGGTGCTGATGAAACAGGCGTCAGACCTGCATACCGCCACGCTGAACCAGATCGCCGTGGCAGAGGTCGCTGCACAGGGATTTGATGCCCATACCGCCAACCTGCGTGAGGTCTATGCCGCGCGCCGTGATGCGATGCTGGCCGCGCTTGAAACGCATATGCCCGAAGGGGTGACATGGACCAGACCCGAAGGGGGCATGTTCATCTGGCTGACCCTGCCGCGCGATATGGATGGCGCGACCTTGCTGGAGCAAGCGGTCAAACACCAGCGCGTCGCCTTTGTCCCCGGTCAGGCATTCTTTGCGGATCGGTCCGGGGCAAATGCGCTGCGGTTGAGTTTTTCACTGGCAGATGACGCGCAGATTGCCGAAGGCATCAGACGTCTGGGTGCTGCGATCCGGGCGGTTTAACACCGCTCCAGCAGCGTCACATGGGTGTCGCCGTATTTGCGCGTATCCACACGGGCGAACCCCTCAGGGGCCTGTTGCGGCGCGTTTTCCTCCCAGACGATCAGCGCGTCTTCCGCAATCCAGCCGCCGTCCAAGGCCGCCAAGAGCGCCTTCTCCCCCATCCCCTTGCCATAAGGTGGATCGAGAAACAGCAGATCAAAGGGAGCCATCGGCCAGGCCCCCAGCCGCGTTGCATCATTGCGCATTACCTTGGTGCGGTCCTCCATCCGCAGCTTGGCGATGTTCTCTGCCAGCAGCCGTTGACCCACGCGCCCGTTCTCAACAAACAACGCCTCCACCGCGCCGCGCGACAGGGCCTCAAGCCCCAGCGCGCCGGTGCCGGCAAACAGATCAAGCACCCGCGCACCGTCGAGGACGTCCCGGTGGGTCAGCATGGAAAACAGGCTCTCGCGCACCCGATCTGAGGTGGGCCGAAGATGCGCGCCGGCATCGCCTTTGCCCACGGATGCCAGCGCCGTGCCGCGGTGGGTGCCCGCGATGATCCTCACCCGCACAGCAGCGCTTTGAGGCCGGTTTCGGGGTCCGCGATCAGCGCGGGATCGGGTGATTTACCGCCCTCGATCAGGCGTTTGCCGACCATGTACCCGCGCGGGTCGTTCATCGCGTCCACAGCCAGAAGCGTGTCACCCTGGTAGTACCAGAACCCAACGGAATCTGCGTCGACTTGCCGTGTGACCACGCGGTCATACCCGGTGTTCAACCCCGCGATTTGCAGTTTGACGTCATATTGATCCGACCAGAACCACGGCTTGGCCACGTAATCGGTCCCGGCGCCCATGATGTTGTCCGCCACACATTCCGCCTGATCAATGGCATTCGGCACGGATTCCAGCCGGATGCGCGTGCCGCGATAGGGGAAAGAGGCACAATCCCCCGCCGCCCAGACATGCGGTGCATTGGTGCGGCCCTGTGCATCGACCCTGATGCCATTTTCCAGAGTGATCCCCGCGGCCTCTGCCAGTGCGGTGCCGGGACGGATGCCCACGCCGACAATGACGAAATCAACGGCCACTTCGGACCCGTCGCTGAGCCGGGCCCCGGTGACAGACCCGTCCCCCAACAGCGTCTCCAGCCCCACGCCTTCGCGGATGTCGACGCCATGCGCCTTGTGCAGGGCGCGGAAAAAGTCGCTCGTCTCCGGTGCTGCGACACGTTGCAGGATGCGCTCTGACATCTCCACCAGCGTCACGTTCAACCCCAGCTTTGACGCCACCGCCGCCGCTTCCAGCCCGATGTAGCCGCCCCCGACAATCAGCACCCGTGCGCCTTCGGTAAAGCGTGGGGACATCGCATCCACATCCGCCAGATCACGCACCACATGCACGCCGTCCAACGCCCCGCCAATCGCGGCTGGCAAGCGGTTCGGCTCCGACCCGGTGGTCAGCACCAGATCGTCATAGCTCAGCACCTCTCCCCCCAGATCTACGGTCTGTGCAGCGGTATCAATGGCGTGCACCTGCGTGCCCAGCCGCAGATCAATATCATGCTCCGCATAAAAGCTCTCAGGCCGCAGATAGAGCCGCTCCAGCGCCATGTCGCCCATGAGGTAGGCCTTGCTCAGCGGGGGGCGCTGGTAGGGTGGCTGCGGTTCCGCGCCGATCAGCGTGACCTGGCCTTCAAACCCGGTGTTGCGCAACCGCGCGACGCAGGATGATCCTGCCTGCCCTGCGCCAATCACAACCACATGCCCCATATGCCGTTCCCCTATTCACTGGTCTTGACCTGAAGGCGACCCTATATGGTGGCCAACGGCAAACGCAATCACATGAAAGGCGCATGATATGACAATTTCCCAAGGCGACACTCTGCCCGACGCAACACTGGTCCAGATGGGTGCCGAAGGCCCCGCGCCCGTGCAGATGGCGGACAAGCTCAAAGGCCGCAAAGTGGTGGTTTTCGCCGTGCCCGGCGCGTTCACACCGACGTGCCATTCCGCCCATGTGCCCAGCTTCGTGCGCACCAAGGATCAGTTCATGAACAAGGGCGTGGATGAGATCATTTGCGTGTCCTGCAACGACCCGTTTGTGATGAAAGCATGGGGCGAAGCAACCGGGGCGGAGGCTGCGGGCATCACCATGCTGGCAGATGCCTCATCCGAGTTCACCAAGGCCATCGGCATGGACTTTGATGCCCCGCCTGCGGGTCTGGTCGCGCGGTCCAAGCGGTATGCGATGATTGTGGATGACGGCAAGGTGTCTGTTTTGCAGGCCGAAGAGAACCCCGGTGTGTGTGAGACATCCGGCGGCGAAGCGCTGTTGGAAAACCTTTAAGTAAATAGGGCTGAGCTTTCATCGAAGGCTCAGCCCATCAGCCTAGTCTCGGAATTCTTCAAAATTTCCGGCCGCTTTCTTTCAAAGAAAGCGACACTCTCTCACTCAGAAAACAATCCATCCATCTTCCGCGCCAGCTTCGCATCCAGCGCGCTCAACCCATCCACATCATGGGTCGTCAGGGTGACATTCACGGTCTTGTAGACATTGTCCCACTCCGGATGATGGTTCCACTTTTCCGCAAAGATCGCCGCGCGGGTCATCCAGCCGAAGGCTTCCACGAAATCCGCAAAGACAAACGTCTTGTGGATCGCATCGCGCCCATCGACCATTTCCCAGCCGCTGTCGAACAGCGGCGCCAGAACGGTCTTGCGGGCTTCATCGCTCAGTTTCTCATTCATTCCTGTTCCTCCACCTGGACCCGTTTGAAAGGTCCGTAGTCTGTCAGAATCTCGATCTCCTGATCCACCGCATCGCGTTCGGCGTTCAGGTATTCCTCTACCGCATCCGCGAACCCGGCGTCGCGCATATAATGCAGGGACCATGTCGCCGTCGGCAGATACCCGCGCGCCAGCTTGTGCTCGCCCTGCGCCCCGGCCTCGACCGTGGACAACCCGCGCGCGATAGCCAGATCAATGGCCTGATAATAGCACAGTTCGAAATGCAGGCAGGGGTGGTGTTCCACACAGCCCCAATAGCGGCCATAGAGCGCGTCCGCGCCAATGAAGTTCAGCGCCCCTGCCACCCAACGCCCATCGCGCGCGGCCAGCACCAGCGCCATGTCGTCGCGCAGCGTTTCCTGTGCGATGTCGAAAAACGCCCGCGTCAGATAGGGCGTGCCCCATTTGCGCGCGCCCGTGTCCTGGTAAAAGGTCCAGAAGGCATCCCAGTGTTCGGGCCGCAGGTCATCGCCCGTGAAGGTGTGGATCGTGCCGCCAAAGCTCTGGGCCTGGGCCCGTTCCTTCCGCAGGTTCTTGCGCTTGCGGGAGTTCAGACTGGCCAGGAAGTCGTCGAAGTTGCCATAGCCATTGTTGCACCAGTGAAATTGCTGCGCCTTGCGCACCAGCAAACCCACCTGCCGTCCCCGTTCTGCCTCCTCTTCGGTGCAGAAGGTGATGTGCAGCGACGACAGCTGGTTGTTCTGCGTAAGCTGTACCGCCCCCTGCACCAGTGCCGAAAACCCGGCATCCTCAAACCCCGGACGGATCAGGAACCGCCGCCCTGTGGCGGGTGTATGCGGCACGGCGATCTGCAATTTGGGATAGTACCGCCCGCCTGCACGCTCCAAGGCATGGGCCCAGCTGTGGTCGAACACGTATTCGCCCTGCGAATGGGATTTGGCATACATCGGGGCCACCGCGATCACCTGCCCGGCCAGCGTTGCCGTCAGATACTGCGGCTGCCAGCCGGTGCCGGTGCCGATGCTGCCGCTCTCTTCCAGAGCGGACATGAAACGATACGTGGTGAACGGGTCGGTCGCAGGCGCGCCGGCTTCCACCTCGGGACACGCGCAGGCATCCCACGCGGCCTGGCCAACGTCGGCCAGCCGGGACACCACTCTGATTTCAACGGAATGTTCGCTCATCACTCGCTCGTCTGCCCCTACGGGTAATGTGTGGCACGGCGAGGGCGGATCAAGCCGGCAGCGCGGCCATATAGCCTTCAAAGGTGATATTATCGGCAATCACGCGCGCTTGCGCTTCCTGCTGCGCAGATCGGACCGTCCAGCAGCAGATCATTGCACCTTGCGCTTTCAGCGCTGCCACACGGGGACGGTCCAGATCATCGACCTCATGGCTGAGAAAGCTGGCACCAACCCGGTCATAATCGGGGATGCCCCGCAGATGGTCGCAGGTGGCCTGAGACAGCGGCCAATCTTCCTTGCGGTACGCGCTTGTCACCAGACCGCGCGGAACATCGGGGCACAGGTCCCGCATTTTTGCCACCGCATGGGGGTTGAAGGACATCACCGCCAGTGGGCCTGCATAGCCTTCAATGTCCCGCGCCACGGCTTCTTCCAACGGGCCGATGCGCGGCCCCATGCCACCGTCCTGA